>Ga0316194_10000004_pt1 | contig 120806 bp, 104 predicted proteins | sample CroRivsedime1_MG_FD_204936 | JGI IMG/M metagenome (GOLD analysis project Ga0316194, IMG submission 204936) | Coastal sediment microbial communities from Maine, United States - Cross River sediment 1 | ecosystem: Environmental > Aquatic > Marine > Coastal > Sediment | place: USA: Maine...
AGTTTGCCGAGCAAACCGACAAGTTCCGCATGCTCGATTTTGATTTCAGCTTGACCAAACCCAGCATGACATTCTGGTCAGGCCTGGTGGGCGGGGCTTTCCTGACCGCAGCCACACACGGTACAGACCAGTTGATGGTGCAGCGCTACCTTTCTGCAAAAAGCCAGAGGGATGCCTCTTTCAGCCTGGGATTCAGCGGGCTGATCGTATTCCTGCAGTTTGCCGTGTTTTTATTAATAGGTATCGCGCTGGCAGGGTTCTTTACTGAAATTGCTGGGCCAAACCCGTTGGCAGATGGTCACGGTGACCGTTTGTTTGCCTTTTTTATTGTCAATTACATGCCTGTCGGTCTGGCAGGCTTGACGCTGGCCGCGGTTTTTGCGGCCGCAATGTCAACACTTTCTAGCTCACTTAATTCATCGGCGACGGCTTTTATCAGTGATATCTGGCTGCCCTTGCACAAGAGTGAGCTTTCTCAAGCAGTACAATTGCGTGCCGGTCGTATTGCAACTGCCGCATTTGGCATATTGCAGATTTCAATCGCCGTGCTGGTAGGCGCTATCGGTACAACAGAAAGTACGGTATTCAATGTATTGAAAATTGCCGGCTTTGCCAGCGGACCCGTGCTGGGCTTATTTTTGCTGGCAGTGACCAGTCCCCGGGTCAGGCAACCGGCCGCTCTCATGGGCTTTGTCGTTGGCGTGACCGGCTTATCACTGGTAGCGGTAGGTACTGACCTGTACTGGCCGTGGTATGCCGCTGTCGGCTCCCTGCTGACCTGGCTGGCAGCCTGGGTGATCCAGTTACTAACGCCTGGTGGGGTGAAGCAGGGCAATGAATCGCTTAAAGGTCAGCTGCCATGATAAAGGCGCTTATCAATTGCCGTGTTTTTGATGGCCTGGAACTCCACACCGGGATAGCTGTTCTGCTTGAGGGCGGTAAGGTTTCTGCGCTGGTGCCGGAGGAAAATATACCAGCGACAGTATCCGACCGCTGCGATCTGGAAGGACATATCCTCGCACCTGGCTTGATCGATATCCAGGTCAATGGCGGCGGTGGGGTCATGTTCAATGATGCACCAACAGTGGATACCATCCGGCGTATCGGTAAGGCTCATCGCAGTTTCGGGACGACCGGCTTTCTCCCCACGCTGATCAGCAGCAATTTTGACACCATGAAACGTGCGATCAGCGCGGTTGAGCAGGCCATTGCTGCCGGGGTTCCCGGTGTGCTGGGAATTCACCTGGAAGGTCCGTTTCTCAATGCCGATAAACGCGGTATCCATCGTGCCGACCGGTTCTGTCAACCCGGTAAACCCGAACTGGAGTTGCTTACCTCGCCAAGGGAGGGCTGCACCCTGGTGACACTGGCACCGGAGGTAACCGGTAACGATATGATTTCCAGGCTGGCAGAGCAGGGGGTGCTGGTTTTCGGTGGCCACAGTGCGGCAACGTTTGAACAGGTACAGGTAGCATTACAAGCCGGTCTGCGCGGATTTACCCACCTGTTCAATGCGATGAGTCCATATGAGAGCCGTTCACCCGGAATGGTCGGTGCAGCTTTGCACGATGATAATAGCTGGTGTGGAATCATTGCCGATGGCCAGCATGTACATCCGGCTTCTTTTGCGGTTGCGGTTGCCGCCAAACGCAAGGGCCATTCGGTACTGGTAACCGATGCGATGGCAGGCGTCGGTTCCGATATCAAGGCGTTCGTTTTTGACGGGAATGAAATCATCGTAAAGGATGGCAGTTGCCGGACGGTCTCCGGTCAACTGGCCGGCTCCGATCTGGACATGATCACCGCCGTGCGCAATGCCGCCAGCTTTACTGGCCTCGACTCCTTTGAAGCATTGAGGATGGCATCGAGTTACCCCGCTCACGCATTGGGTCTCGAAGCTCAACTGGGCTATATCCGCCCGGGCTTCAGGGCAAGTTTTATTGAGGTCGATGAAGACCTGAACCTGTTCCGTACCTGGATCAATGGAAAGGTGGAAGCCAGGCGGGTGTGAGCATGGAAATAATTATTCTGAAAAGTGCTGAAATGGTTGCCGAAACCGGTGCCGGGTTGGTGAGTGAGCTTCTTGGCGTACGGCCTGATGCGGTACTGGGTCTGGCAACCGGCAGCACACAACTGGCCCTTTACCGTCAATTGGTAGAAAAGTATAACAACGGCGACATTTCATTCAAACGTGCCACCAGTTTTAACCTGGATGAGTACTTGGGGATTACTGCTGACAATCCGCAAAGTTACCGGGCGTATATGGATAGGGAGTTTTTTGACCATATCGATATCCTCAAACGCAATACCCATCTGCCTTACTGCAAAGAGGGGCAAAACCCGATCCTGGTGGGCCCCCGTTATGAACAGAAAATCAGCAATGCCGGCGGAATCGATTTACAGCTTATGGGTATAGGAGGTAACGGCCACATAGGTTTCAACGAACCCAGTTCGAGCCTGGGTTCAAGAACACGGATAAAAACACTGACCCGGCAGACCTTCAAGGACAATAGCCGGTTGTTCTCAGAAAATGAAAACCAGCCAAAACTGGCGATCACCATGGGTATTGCAACGATCATGGATGCGCGCAAGATTTTGTTATTGGCGACAGGTAAAAATAAGGCAGAAGCAGTCAGCAAGATGGTGGAAGGACCGGTTTCAGCCATGTGCCCGGCATCTGTTTTGCAGATGCATGAGCGCGTGACAGTGTTACTCGACGAGGGCGCTGCCAGCGGGCTCAGTAATCGTGATTATTACGACTGGACCTATCTCCAGAACGAATCTTTGAAGAAAAGGTTCAGGACATTCCATGATCAGTAATTCACCGATGATTTACACACAGGCGTGTGGCACACCGTCATTCGTAAATGAGGAATTGCGATCGTCTTTGTATGAATTCCATCAGTCCACTACGATAAATCCCGGTAATGTCAGAATAGGGGAGACCGGAATTAACCGCGTCCAGCACCGCCTTGTTGCCCAGCAAGCGGTCATAAGCATTGATCTCCCACACCTGTGGATACAGTCTCCGCAAATGCAGGGCAATCTCCAGTCCTGTACGTATCGAATCATATTGCTTGCGGTCGGTGATAACGATGCTGACACCGTTGCACAAAGCGCCTTCGAAATTGCTCGCACTGGGTGTGAACTGCAGTGGGGAAAAGCTGACGCCGGGCAGGTTCAGACCGTTGAGTTCGCGGCTCAGCAACTCTCCGTCAAGCCAGGGTGCACCGAACAGTTCAAAGGGTGTTTCGGTGCCGCGTCCTACCGACAGGTTGGTGGTTTCAAGCAATCCTATGCCGGGATAGAGAATCGCTTCATCCAGGTTGCGCATATTGGGCGAGGGGTTGACCCACTGCAGACCAGTGCTGTCGAAATAGTCCTCACGGTGCCAGCCTTCCAGCGGGATGATTTCCAGTTCAAGGTCAAGCTTCAGTTCGGCTTTGAACATGAGGGCCAGTTCTCCGATGGTCATTCCGTGACGAACGGGCAGACGATGAAAACCGACAAACGATTCCCGCCCTTGATCCAGGACGGGACCGCTTACGGTCAAGCCGTTAATCGGGTTGGGCCGGTCGAGGACAACAAAACGCACATGATTTTCGGCAGCAGCCTGCATGGCCTGACCCATGGTCGATATATAGGTGTAAAAGCGGGTGCCGATATCCTGGATATCAAAGACGAGTGTGTCGATACCACTCAGCATGTCAGCTGTGGGTCTGCGGGTGCTGCCGTACAGGCTGAAAACCCGGATACCGGTAGCGCGGTCCTCGCTGTCTTCAATCAGGGGGACATCAAGTTTGCCGAAAAGCCCGTGTTCGGGGCTGAAAACGGCCATCAGATTCACGTTGTCTGCTTTATGCAACAATTGAATGTTGCTGATGCCCAGGCGGTTGATACCGGTCTGGTTGGTAACCAGGCCGATTTTCCGTCCTTGCAGTTGTTTGAATCCATCCCGTTGCAGTACATCGATTCCTGTCAGGACAGAACTGCCTGCCGCCTCCGGCGTAATCACGCCGGGCGATTTGCTGCTGGTACTTCCTGCACAACAGGTGGAAGCAGCAAATATCGTGGTCACGATTATTGTGATCAAAGACAATTTCAGACCTCGGAACCACACTATGACAGACTCCACTAAGGTTTCCCTCGGACAGTTAACGACAGAGGCGCGTAACCCGCTGACGCAGGACCTGGACAATCTTAGCGCACTTGAGATAGTGAAAGTGATGAATGCCGAGGATGAGAAGGTTGCTGCGGCGGTGCGCGAAGTTTCTGAACCGGTTGCAAGGGCAATCGATGTGATAGCAGACCGACTATCCGGCGGTGGGCGCTTGATTTATGTGGGTGCCGGTACGTCCGGCCGACTGGGTGTACTGGATGCCGTGGAATGCCCGCCAACATTCAATACCGATCCGGAGATGGTCATCGGTTTAATCGCCGGTGGCCCGCAGGGGCTTTTGCAGGCGGTGGAAGGTGCAGAGGACTCAAGGGAGATGGGCCGCAGGGATCTGCAACTGCTGAAATTGAGCGATTTGGACGTGGTGGTCGGTATTGCTGCGAGCGGCCGTACGCCCTACGTGATCGGGGCACTTGATTATGCGCGTGAGACCGGTGCATTTGCGATTGGCTTCAGCTGTAATCAGGATGCGGAACTTGGCGGCCACGCTGATTTGAGTATTATCCCGCTGGTCGGCCCGGAGGTATTGTCGGGTTCTACACGATTGAAAGCCGGTACGGCGACAAAGATGGTGCTGAACATGTTGACCACGGGTGCTATGGTTCGTATGGGAAAGACCTACAGCAACCTGATGGTTGATCTAAGGGCGACCAATTCAAAACTGGTGGAAAGAGCGACCCGGATCGTAGCCGCTGCGGCGTCATGTGATTCTGCCGAAGCAGGTGACCTTTTGCTACGTTGTGATGGTGAGGTTAAAACAGCCATTGTCTCGCACAATGCGGGTGTGTCGCCTGATGAAGCCCGTGCGCGGCTTAAGTCAGTTGACGGATACCTGCGCCAAGCCCTTGACCTGGCTTTGTTGCGGAATGGGGAGAATGACACATGAAATCTGCTTCTGTGAATGAACCGCAAAACAAATCAGATGCAGTGCCACGGCTGATTTTGGGTGTGGATGGTGGAGGCTCAAAGACCGCAGCTTTGCTTGCGTCGCTGGATGAAGCAGGACAGCTGACGATCATTGGGCGGGGAAGTGGTGGACCATCCAATCTGAGGTTGGCAGGCAAGAAACAAAGTCTGCAAAGTCTTGATCAAGCAGTCAATGAAGCGTTATTAAATACAGATATGAAAGGTAAGGATCTCGACTATGCGGTTCTGGCGCTGGCCGGGAGTACCTCGCCCGGTGTAAAAGAAGATGTCTCCGACTGGGCGAAAAAGCGCAAACTTTCCTTGCATGTCGAAATTGTTCCCGACATTGATCCGGTTCTAGCCATCGGTACCGACAGCAAACCGGCGGCAGCGTTGATCGTAGGCACGGGTTCCGTGGCTGTCGGTACAGATGCTGCTGGAAATACCATCATGCGGGGCGGTTGGGGTCATTGGTTTGGTGACAAGGGAAGCGGGTTTTACCTGGGTTACAAGGCCCTTGCAGCGGTGGCTGAAGCAAGTGATGAGATCGGGCCGGAAACCACGCTCTCAGAATTGGTCTTGTCTGCCCTGGGAACCACGGATCCCAGGAGTATCCTCACGGAGGTGTCGGCCAGCGGCGATACGCGTCGCGAGGTTGCAGCACTGGCACCTATTGTTCTGCGTGCTGCCGCCGCAAACGACAGCGTGGCCCGGAGAATTGTGGTAAGTGCGGTGACCGAGGCCGTGAAACTTGTCTCGGCAGTATCAAAAGCTTTGGCTTTTGACCGTCCCTATCCGCTGGCGCTGGCCGGCGGCGTAGCCTGCAGAAACCAGTATTTCCGTGAAGGCCTGATCAGCGAACTCAACAAATTGGAGCCTCCGCCAGCCACAATAACACTGGTGGATGAACCTGTTTTGGGTTGCCTGAGCATTGCCCGCGAGAGGATATATGGTCCCGGCCCGGCAGCCCGTATGGACGCGGACTGAATAGAGATGCAGGGCAACCAGGCCAGGCGCAATGAATCCCCGTGGTTATGGATACCAAGTCTCTATTTTGCCAGCGGCTTACCCTATGTTGTCGTCATGACGGTATCGGTCATCATGTACAAGCGCCTGGGTTTGTCGAATACGGATATCGCGCTTTATACAAGCTGGTTATACCTGCCCTGGGTGATCAAGCCGTTCTGGAGTCCACTGGTAGACATACTCAAGACCAAGAGGTCCTGGATCATTGCGATGCAGTTACTGATCGGGGCAGGCCTTGGTGGTGTGGCTTTAACCCTTCCGACGGATGATTTTTTTAGAAATTCAATGGCTTTTCTGTGGTTGCTGGCATTCAGCTCGGCTACGCATGATATCGCTGCCGACGGGTTTTACATGCTGGGATTGTCCAAACATCACCAGACGTGGTTTGTCGGGATTCGAAGTACTTTTTATCGCCTGGCGATGATTGCCGGTCAGGGTTTGCTGATTATCCTGGCCGGAAGCCTGGAAAGCGCTTTCCAGTCTGCAGACCCTGCCACGGTGCTGCCTGCAGGGTCTGTCTCGGATCCCGGAGTTGCCCTGGCCTGGGCCGTTACTTTTTACATCATGGCAGGACTGTTTGTTTTGTTTTTCGCCTGGCATCGTTTTGTCTTGCCGCGACCTGCTAAAGATGTCCCGTCTATCCACGAAACCTATTCGGATATCCTGCGGGACTTTTTACAGACTTTTGCCGCATTTTTCAAAAAACCGAAGATTGGACTGATTCTCGCTTTCCTATTGCTTTTCAGGTTTTCAGAAGCGCAATTGGTAAAGATCGCTGCACCTTTCCTGCTGGATTCGCCCGCGGTAGGTGGATTGGCATTGAGCACAGGGCAGGTTGGTTTTGCCTACGGAACGATCGGCGTGTTGATGCTGACCCTGGGTGGTTTGCTGGGTGGCTTCCTGGCTGCGCGGCATGGTTTAAAGCACTGGTTGTTGTGGATGGTCATTTCAATCAACTTGCCCAATGCTGTTTATGTTTTTCTTTCCATCGCGCTTCCAGACAACCTGCTGATCATTAACCTGGCGATTGGCCTGGAGCAATTTGGCTACGGTTTTGGGTTTGCGGCATACATGCTTTACATGTTGTATATCTCCAATGGAGCCCACCAGACTGCGCACTATGCGATCTGTACCGGATTCATGGCGCTCGGCATGATGATCCCCGGCATGTTCAGCGGTTGGTTACAGGAGTTGATCGGGTACCAGTATTTTTTCATTTGGGTGCTGATCGCAACGGTGCCTTCGTTTTTCGTTACATTACTGATCCCCCTGGATAAATCGTTCGGTAAAAAACTTGGTGAGGACTGACGGAATAACAGTTGTCGAGGAAGGTGTCGCTCAATAACATGTCGACGCGATTGCATCGCAGATCCGTTATCTGATAAACAAATCACCAAGAGAGTTCACAATGAAATATCGATCAAGTCTAATTTTGTCTGCCCTGGTTTTGACAGCGGCATCCAATGTCGTGCTGGCACAAAGTTACGAGTACCACCCCGCGATTTCTAATAATTTCACCTGGTAGTATCCGGACAGGCTATTGTCATGTCTGTCTGAAAGTGGGCAATGCAATTTGAAAAATCAGTGCCTGGAGCCAAGCTCATCGCCGTTCGATTTGCGCGCCGAGACCCTGTAGTTTGACCTCCAGTTTTTCATATCCACGATCAAGGTGGTAGATGCGGCTGACCATGGTTTCGCCGGTGGTCGCCAAACCGGCTAGTATCAGGCTGGCGCTGGCCCGTAGATCGGTTGCCATCACCGGTGCACCGCTCAAACCGCCTTTTTCTCCACGCACAACGGATACTTGTGATTTTGGCGTAATGTTGGCCCCCATACGGGCCAGTTCCTGCACATGCATGAAGCGGTTTTCAAAGATTCTTTCGGTGATCACCGAGGTGCCGCTGGCCTGGGTCATCAGGGCCATGAACTGGGCTTGCAGGTCCGTTGGGAAGCCCGGGTGCGGTGCGGTATCCACATCAACGGCAGACCACCGGGCACAGGGTCTAACCCTCACCCAGTCTGATCCGGTTTCAATCTCAAAACCGCAATCGATAAGCTTGTTAATCAGGGAATCGATATCCTTGGGTACACAGTTTGCAACCTTGACATCACCACCGGTAATCGCACCTGCGATCAGTAATGTCCCCGCTTCAATGCGGTCTGGGATGACACGGTGACTAGCCGGTTTAAGCTCATCAACACCTTCGACGGTAATAACACTGCTCCCCTCGCCCTCGATTTTCGCACCCATGCCCCGCAGGCAATGGGCAAGATCGACGATTTCCGGTTCCTTGGCAACATTTTCCAGGATGGTGGTGCCACTGGCCAGAGTCGCGGCCATCATGATGTTTTCCGTGCCGCCAACCGTGGCAAAATCGAAAACGATGCGGTCACCTTTTAGTCCTTCGGACCTGGCAATAACATAACCGTTCTCAATTTCGATCTGGGCTCCCAACTGTCGCAAGGGCTCAATGTGTAAATTGATTGGACGTGAGCCGATGGCACACCCACCCGGCAGACTGACTTTGGCCTCACCATAACGTGCAAGCAAAGGACCCAGGCAGAGAATGCTCGCTCGCATTTTACGAACGATGTCATAGGGGGCAACGATACTTTCAGGTTTTTTTACAATGACTTTGAACTGCGCACCATCCCGGTAGGTTTCACAGTTGAGATGGTTCAATAGCAGTTCTGTCGAATCGATATCCTTGAGAAACGGAACGTTTTCGAAGCTGTGTTCGCCTTCCGCGAGTAGCGAGGCAAACAACAACGGTAAGGCGGCATTTTTGGCACCACTGGTTGTAACAGTACCCCTCAGCGGAGTTCCGCCCTTGATGATCATAACGTCCATTCTTTATCCTTATCCAACAGCTCTATCCAGTGTAAAACCGGCAGGTCAGTATCCTTGCGCAGGTGAAGTTGGCAGCCCACATTTGCAGTAGCAATGACATCGGGTGAGTTAGCTTGCAACTTCTCCAGTTTATCTGATTTCAAACGCCCTGATAAGTCCGGTTGCAGTACTGAATAAGTACCTGCAGAACCGCAACAAAGGTGACTGTCGGCGACGGGTAGCAGTGTAAATCCGTAAGCCTGGAGCAGTGCTTCAATCTTACCGGTGATCTTTTGCCCATGCTGCAGTGTACAGGGGCTATGAAATGCGACTTTGAGATTCCGTTGAAGTTCCGGCCCTGGTGGTAATTTTTCTGACTCACTGTGAATGACTTCCGAAATATCGACGGCCATCTTTGCTACGTGATTTGCTTTTTCGGCATATTCAGGGTCGTCTTTTAACAACTCACCATAGTCTTTTACGGTAACCCCGCAACCACTTGCGGTGGAAATAATGGCTTCGATTCCAGCTTCTACCGAAGGCCACCAGCTATCGATTCGTTGCTTGATGTCCTGCAAACCCCTTTCGCGTTCTGACGTGTGCAGTCGGAGCGCGCCGCAACAGCCGGATTTTGTTTCCGGTAACAGCTCAATTCCAAACCGGTTCAGTACCCTGGCTGCAGCAGCATTGGTTTCCGGTGTCAGGCTCGACTGGGCGCAGCCCTCCAACAGCAACATTTTGCGTGAATGGGTAGTCTGCGGCCGAACCAGGTCCTTTCCCGGCAAGGGCAACTGACTGGAAAGACCTGCCGGTAACAACAGCTGTGCGGGTCTGGCCAGCTTGACACCCGTCTGCATCAAGCGGTTATTGGGGACCAGCGTGGTCATCAGTTTACGCTTGATTTTGTCAAGACCGGTTCGGGGCAACTGTTGCTCCAGCATTTCACGACCCGTCTCCAGCAACCGGCCATAGGTGACACCGGAAGGACAGGTGGTCTCGCAGGCCCGGCACAACAGGCAGCGGTCGAGGTGAGCCCTGGTCTGCTCGTCAGCCGGTTGGCCTTCCAGCAATTGGATGATCAGGTAGATTCGCCCACGCGGGCCATCGGATTCATGCCCCAGTTGCTGGTAAGTGGGGCAGGTAGCATTGCAAAAACCGCAGTGCACACATTTGCGCACGATATCCTTTGCTTCTTTTGCCCATGGCTCATCCGCGATCTTTTTATCCAGATGAATTTCCATACCTTAAAGCTCGGGATGCAAGCGGCCGGGGTTTAAAATTCCGGCCGGATCCAGTGCAGCCTTGAAGCGTTTGTTCAAGGTCAGCAGATTTCCTTCCAAAGGTTGAAAAGTGGACACTGATTGATCATCGCTAAAGCACGTTGCATGACCGCCCAGGTGTGCCGCCCGCGAGCGGATCGCTTCAGGAGCTTCATCGCTTTTTAGCCAGCGTTGTGCGCCGCCCCAGTCGATTAACTGGGGTGAGTTATCACTGACAGGTCCGCTCATGGCGGCAACACTGATACGCCACAATCGACCGCTCTGTTTAAAAAATTCCAGCTTGAGATTGTTGAGATCATGCCAGTAGTTTTCATTCGTGAGAATTTCCCCACCGATTTGCGCATGTCCGTGTTGAACACCTGCGGCTGAGCCCGATAGCCTGATGCGGATCATTTGACCATCCCAGGTGGCGCCGCTGATGGCCTGTGTTTTGCTTCTCCAGTGGTTTATTTTCTCCAGAGCGGATGTTTCATCGCTCTCTTCCTGGATGAGGCTTAGTTCCGCCTCGGGCCGGGGTATTGTTCTGATTGCTATTTTTAACAAAACACCCAGCGTGCCCATTGAGCCAGCCATGGGGCGGAACAGGTCAAAACCCGCAACGTTTTTCATCACTTTGCCGCCCGTCGTGATGCTCTCTCCTTTTCCGTTAATAAAGCCCGCGCCCAGAATGAAATCGCGCACACCACCGGAGTAAGCCCGTGCCGGTCCGGCAAGTCCGGCCGCGATGGCGCCGCCCAGGGTGGCCCCGTTATCAACAAAGGGGGGTTCAAACCCCAGCATCTGCTGGTTGTTGCCGAGCAGGTCCTCGATTTCCCGCAACGGGGTACCGGCACGGGCAACCAGTACCAGTTCGGCGGGATCATACTCGATGATGCCGCTATGGCCTCTCACATCAAGTGTTATGGCATCAGGTGATACGTGGCCCAGAAATGACTTGGTTCCTGCAGCGATGATATTGAGCGGTGAATTCGCCTGGTAAGCAGCCTGCACACGTGAGGAGATGTCGTTGGTGATGTCCGTCATCAGAAGCGCTCCAGCTCCGGGTGAGGAAGTTCACCGTGGTGCACATGCATTGCATTGAATTCTGCGCAACGTGCCAGCGTTGGCACGGCTTTGTCAGGGTTCAGCAGGCCTTCAGGATCAAAAGCATCGCGGACCGCCTGGAATTGCGCCAGGGATGCACGATCAAATTGCACACACATACGGTCGATTTTCTCCACACCCACACCATGTTCGCCCGTGATCGTTCCGCCGACCGCGACGCACAGGTCAAGGATTTCCCCGCCAAACTCCTCCGCTTTATCAAATTCACCGGGTTGATTGGCATCGTACAGAATCAGAGGATGCAAATTGCCGTCACCGGCATGAAAGACATTGGCGACCCTTAAGCCGTATTTTTCCGAAAGCCGGGAAATACGGGTCAGCACATTGCCAAGTTCTTTACGAGGAATGGTGCCGTCCATACAATAATAATCCGGTGAAATCCGGCCCATTGCGGGAAAGGCATTCTTGCGTCCGGACCAGAACCGTACCCGTTCGTTTTCGTCGTCTGCAAGACTGATTTCGGTTGCGCCCGCAGATGCCAATAGCGCGTCTACTTTGCCGATCTGCGTGTTCACTTCCTCTTCCGTACCATCGAGTTCGCACAGCAATATGGCCGCGGCCGAGGTAGGATAGCCTGCATTTACAAAGTCTTCAGCGGCCTGGATGGCCGCCTGGTCCATCATCTCAAAACCGGCGGGTATGATACCCGCAGCGATGACCCCGGCCACCGCGTTACCGGCTTTTTCGATATCATCGAAGGCTGCCATCAATACGCGGGCCACTCTCGGTCTGTTCAAAAGACGAACGACTACCTCAACCACCAGTCCCAGCATGCCTTCAGAGCCCATCATCAAGGCCAGCAGGTCATAGCCCGGTGTATCGAGCGCCGTGCTTCCGAAGCTGACCAATTCGCCATCGATGCCAACCATTTTGACCTGCAGGATATTGTGCACGGTAAGACCGTATTTCAGGCAATGCACACCACCGGCATTTTCAGCGACGTTGCCGCCAATGGTGCAGGCGATCTGTGATGACGGGTCGGGTGCGTAATACAGACCGAGATGTTGCACGGCATCTGATATCTGCAGATTGCGTACACCTGGCTGCAGCGTCGCAGTGCGGTTTTGTGCATCGATATGCAAAATCCTGTTAAGCCTGGCAACAGAGAGAACGACACCGTTCTTGTGTGGCATGGCCCCGCCGGAAAGGCTGGTGCCGGCACCACGCGGTACAATCGGAGTGCCGGTTTCCTGGCAGACTTTCATCACAGCCTGCACCTGTTCGACCGATTCCGGCAAGACAACCACTCTTGGCATTTGACGGTACCCGCTGAGGCCGTCACATTCATAGGGTTTCATGGATACGGGGTCGGAAACGATGCATGAATCCGGCAAAATTGACCGGAGTTGCTCAATTAGCGGATCACTGGAAGATTTTGGTCTGGACATTGAGGTCTCTGATGAACCGTGTGAAAACGAGTGAAATAGCTAGCGACTCATTAGTATTTTACTTGAAAAAAAACTTTGAAGCGCGCTGACTGTAGCGAAAGATGTTCTGGAAACCGTAGGTATTCGCGGTAAATCAAGGGTTTCCGCTGGAGTATCTGTTTCAGGCTTTGTATCCTAAGATGAATCATATTGTACCGGGCCAGCCGATATCCGATATTTGCGATAAAAAAGGAGCGATCATGATACAAAAAACCGCAAGGAGACCTGTCAAGCGAGGTGAAAAATACACCAACAGGGGAATCATCAAATCAAAGGTTTATGAAGCCGAGCTCGCCCGTTTGCAGGTTGAACTGGTCAAATTGCAGATGTGGATCAAGCACAAGGGGCTGAAGATCGTTGTCATATTTGAAGGCCGTGATGCTGCGGGGAAGGGTGGGACCATCAAGAGAATCACCGAACCCCTGAATCCGAGAACCTGTAGGGTGGCGGCATTGCCGGCGCCAACTGAAAGACAACAAACACAATGGTATTTTCAGCGTTACGCAGCCCATCTCCCTGCCGCCGGTGAAATGGTGATCCTGGATCGCAGCTGGTACAACCGCGCGGGTGTGGAAAAGGTCATGGGTTTTTGTACAGCGGAAGAATATGAGGAATTTCTGCGCTCCTGTCCGGAGTTTGAGCGCATGCTGGTTAGAAGTGGCATCCTGTTGATTAAATACTGGTTTTCAGTCAGTGACCAGGAGCAGGAAAGACGCTTCCAGGCCCGCCTTAAGGACTTGACAAAGCGCTGGAAACTAAGTCCGATGGATCTCGAATCCAGAAAAAAATGGCAGGAGTATTCAAGGGCCAAGGACGTCATGTTTGCACATACTGATATCAAGCAGGCGCCATGGTACGTGGTTAACTCCGATGTTAAGAAGCATGCCCGCCTGAACTGTATTTCACACCTGCTGAGCCTGGTCGATTACCAGGACCTGACGCCCACGCATATTGATTTGTCAGAACGGCCCGAGCCATCAATTGGCTATGTACGGCCACCAATGGATGACCAGGAGTTTGTACCGGAAATTTTCTGATGCAAAGAGTGTTGGTGGTACGCATCGGCCGTCTTGGCGATACCATCATGGCAACACCGGTTATCGAAGCCCTGCACCAGGCCTATGGGACGGGTGTATCCATTGACTTTGCAGCAAGTCCCGGTGCGTCAGCTTATATCCTGGAACTGGACCAGAGGATCAACTGGGTCTTTTCTATTGCGCATCGAAGCACACCATGGCGATTTCATCGTGTAAAGCGGGAAATTGAGCAAATTTCCCGTGAGCGCCCCTATGACCTGGTGATCAACCTGGAATGCGGCAGGGAGTGCGATGACTTTATCAAATTCGTTCACCACCACAACTTCTGCGGGCGGCCGCTGGCAGACCCGCAGCATCAGTCTGACCGGCACTGTGTGGATACTGAGAAGTCCATTTATGCAGAGCTATTGGGAACGGACGTGACGTTTGCATCTGAGACCTCGCTAAGCTTGCAACCGGGTTCGCAAGGCCTGCCGGTTGCACCGGGCTCAGAATATGTTGTGATCAATCCCGGTTTTTCAGGTGTACAAAATCTTGGGTACCGGAGTCACCGTGGCTGGCCGGAAAGTCACTGGCAAAGGTTGATCGAACGTCTCAATGGTTCAGCCGGTTTATCCGTACTCGTCAACGGCACCTCTGATGAACAGCCATATTTTGAGGCCCTTTTGCAGTTGCCCGGTGTCCATTCCCTGTTTGGCAGTTCGATTCCGGGTTTGGCCACCGCACTGTCAAATGCGAAAGGTCTGATTACCGTGGATACGGGTACCATGCACCTGGCCATGGCGCTTGGTACTCCCGTGCTTGCGTTATTCGGACCCAGTAATCCTGGGCTGACCGGTCCGTACTCTAAAAAAGTGCCCCATCGCGTGCTCGTCAGTGGTGTGGATTGCCAGCCCTGTATTAAAACGCCGGTTCAAAAACAATGTTCTTTCAACCGTTGCATGTTTGAACTAGAGCCTGAACAGGTGTTTGATTCCTGTCGGCAGGTGCTAAAGATCTAAAATATAGAATATTAATTTTTATATAACAGTTATTTACCACTTATTTCTTCTAAAATACTTTATATTATCTTCGGGCTTCAATTGTCTTTTTACCGCCCTGTTTTGATTCCTGCCCATCAATATTTTTATTTGGTAATAACTTTCTTTGGCAAGCATTATCCACTCGGCCCTGAACCAGTTTTGTTGATAGAGTTTTTTGACGGCGGCCACGGCATCGGGTGAACGTTCTGTAATTTGCCCAACCAAATGCTGTGCCTGTTCAAGGGGGTCTTCACATACCATTGTGATCAAACCGTATTCCATTGCCTTCTGCGCCGATATGACCTCGGCGGTCATGGTCAGTTTCAGGGCGATATCCTTGGTGACTATTTCCCGCAACGCCAGGTTGCCGCCCATGTCAGGAATCAAGCCCCATTTGCCTTCCATGATAGAAAATGTTGCTTCACTGCTAGCAAATCGAAAATCGGCGCCGAGTGCAATCTGTAAACCACCGCCCCAGCAACGGCCGTGGATCACCATGATGACGGGTACCGGGATTTTGCGCCAGTTAAAGGAAACCCGTTGTGCCAGGTTGGCCTGACCGGGAAACCATTTTGCCAATAACGACATGGCGGAAGATCTCTTGCTCAGAACAGACTTGATATCCAGGCCGCTGCAAAAGTCCTCGCCTTTGGCCTGTACGATCACTGCCCTGATTTCCCTGTTTTTCTTCAGTTGACGAGTGGCTTTATCGATGCTTCTGAACATCGCCATGTCAAGGGCGTTGCGTTTATCGGGCCGGTTAAGGGTAACAAAAGCAATGTTGTCTTCAATTCTCAGGGTAAGGCATTCTTCATTCATTGATCGGGTGCTCGCGCCATGTGGGGAATTTTTTCATAACATTCAAAAACAAATCCGAGTCGAGGAACGATTGCAGCCAGGCTTGCAGTTTGGGGTAGGGCGTCTTGTCAAACCAGGCTTTATCCACAAAAGCAAACTGTCGTATAAATGGAAATATTGCCACATCTGCGAATGTGAGGTCCGCATTCATCAGGAAGCGTCTTCGCGCAAGTTTTTGCTCCAATTTCTGCAAAAATTCCTCTGCCGCTGTGCGGTAAAAAATGGCTGGCCGTTCGGGGTGCCGGTCAGCGTACTTATAGTGATCAAGGTGTTTTTTAAAGACGAAATCGTTCTCTTCCACCAGGGCAATGGTTTCGTTCGCGAGGTCGTTTCGCCACCACTTGTCCGGATCCTGTTGATCAAGCGCCCACCGCATCACCTCGGCACTTTCATCGATCACCCTCTCACCGGGTAGAACAAGGACCGGGACCGTACCTTTTGCCGATGCCTGCAACATGGAGAAGGGTTTATCCCTGAGCAGGACTTCGCGTAATTCCACCGTGATACCGGCATAGTTGAGGGCCATTCTGGCCCGTATTGCATAGGGACAACGGCGGAAGGAATAAAGTATTGGTATCATCAGGTGAAATTTTACAGCATAGCGGTGTGAGCCTGCATTATGAGAACAAGCAAAATCGTCCACGTAGTCAGTTGTCATGCAGAAGGGGAAGTCGGTGACGTGATTGTTGGCGGGGTGGCGCCACCGCCCGGTGACACACTTTGGGAACAGCGAAGTTTTATTGAGCAGGATGACAGTTTGCGCCGTTTCGTGCTGAACGAACCCCGTGGTGGTGTGTTCAGGCATGTCAATCTGTTGGTGCCTCCAAAAGATCCACGCGCACAGATGGGTATGATCATCATGGAGCCTGCGGATACACCACCGATGTCGGGCTCGAATTCAATGTGCGTAGCCACCGTGCTTCTGGAAACCGGTATTGTTCCCATGACCGAGCCGGAAACCAGCTTGCTGCTGGAAGCACCCGGTGGACTGGTGAAAGCCCGTGCCTCCTGCCGGGATGGTAAAGCCCAGCGCATCACTATCACCAATGTACCGTCTTTTGTCGATCGGCTTGGTGTACCGCTGGAAGTTCCGGAGATCGGAACGCTGATGGTTCATACCGCCTATGGTGGTGATAGTTTCGTCATTGTTGACTCAGAAGCAGTGAGTATCGAAATTGAGCCCGGCAATGCCCGCGAGCTAGCGGAAACCGGGGTAAGGATCACTGCTGCCGCCAACCAGCAGTTGGGATTCAGACATCCTCTGAATACGGAGTGGAATCACATTTCATTCTGCCAGTTTGCCGGACCACTGATTGAGAAAAACGGTGAACTTACCGGCGGCAACGCCGTGTCAATTCGTCCGGGCAAGGTGGATCGCTCGCCGACAGGAACCGGCTGTTCCGCCCGTATGGCGGTGTTACATGCCCAGGGAAGGATGGCTGTTGGGGATGTTTACCGGGCGCGATCGATTATCGGTTCTGAATTCATCTGCGGTATTGAGTCGACCACATCACTGGGTGGGAAACCGGCAATCGTACCCACCGTATCTGGTCGTGCATGGATCACCGGCACTCACCAGCTGATGCTGGATCCGGATGACCCCTGGCCCGGTGGCTACCGGGTCGCGGACACCTGGCCAATGCCAAAGGAACAGAGCAATTGAGATATTTTTCCAAAGAGATGCTGGAAAGTCTGGATGTCAGCCACCCACAGGTTTTCTGGCAACGATCTGTGCGATTGCACGATCAGGACTATGTTGGATGCCCTCGTAGCAGTGGATAATTTCCCAGTTTTGAAACCACGTTTTTAATTCGCCGGGTTCAAGTAGAAAATCCGGGTTGTTTGGCCGTCCGAAGCGACGGTTGCCGGTGGTAAATGTTTCGTAAATAACCAGCCCTCCCGGCTCCACTGCATTGAGGAGGTGAGGGAATAGCGGGCGGTGAAGATAACGAAAACAAACGACGGCACTGAAAAACTGACCGTCAAACGGATTGATGTTCGCTTGTTCCAGGTCGACCAGCCATACACGGCCAGGCAGCTTACTCTTCGAAAGCTGTTGTTCTATCTCTGCCAAAGCAGTAGATGATCGATCGGCAAATACCACCGGAATCCCCCGACGTGCAAGCTTCAGGCCGTTTCGGCCGGTACCGCAGGCAAGATCAAGCATTGGCCAGACGCGATCGGTGTTGGCCGGTGCATCCAGGTAATCCAGTAATATTTCATGAGGTTTGTATGGCATTATATTAGTTAAACTAATTAGTAAAGTATTATTTCTAACCTCTAGAATCATTTGAAGATGAAATAACTTTTCTGTGGTATAAAGAGTAATATCTGAGCTGACCCGGCGCGTGTGAAATGATGCCTGACATAATGATGATGACAGCCAGTAACCAACCATCAAGGGAAGGGTTGCTGCCCAGAAAGGCAAGCAAAATGAGTTTCAGATAAATAACCAGCCCACGTACCTGGACTGTCCATACAGGGTTTGAAGCGATGTCGATCAACATTATCAATACACCACTCACCAGTGCCAGCCACCAGTAGTTGACCCACAGATCCTTCTCAAGACCAAACAAAATACCACCACCAACACCGGCCACTGCCAGCAAGTGCAGCGTGCGCAGACTGATCTTTGTCCAACGTTTGACGGTGAGCTTGTTCATTTTCGACTTTTCTAAGTAAGACTAATAGCGTATCGCACCCAGTGAAACTACATCTGAACCGGATCCAGTTGGGTCGCGCGAACTCAAGACTGCACGTTACACCAATAGTAAAAGATGTGCAGCGGTGGGTGAGTGAGCGTACGATTGTCTGCATCGAATTGAAAGCTTTTCAGGGAGCGTGATGATGTCCAGATTCGTTTTGTTTTTTGCTTTGGTGCTTGCCCCTTTATTGGTGCTGGCGGATGCTATAGATCAAACCAGCACATATGCAGTTGATCAGGCAGTAAAGAATTTAATTGCCGACCTGGGCTTACGCGAATCGGCGACCGCGTCCCGGGACTTTCCCGGTTGGAGTCCACCCAAAAAAATCGTGTTGAGACAGGGCCGCCCCGGCGCTTTGGCCGGGTACCAGGCACTGGCTCCCGATGTCGAGTTCGTGATGGTCGAAAGTGTGGAACAGGCAAGGAGAGAGGCCGTCGATGCGCAGGCCGTGCTGGGTTATTGCGATGAGGAAATGTTGTCCAACTCCCCCGGTTTGTTCTGGGTCCAGGTCTATTCAGCAGGTGTTGAAAACTGTATTGCAAACCCATCCATGCAAAGTGGAAACAGACTGCTAACCAACGGCCAGCGGATTAGCTCACGGGCGCTTGCAGAGCACGCCATTGCCATGATGATGATGCTGGCGAGGGGGCTTGATGTATATTACGCCAACCAGTTGTCGGGCCAATGGAAGCGGGAAACCCGGCTTGACCGGACCGATCATCTCGAACTGGAAGGCCGGACCTTACTGGTGGTGGGTTTGGGCGGTATCGGCACCCAGGTTGCAAAACGCGGTCACGGTTTGGGAATGCAGGTTATCGCGACCCGGAATAGCCGGCGTGAAGGACCGGACTATGTAGATTACGTCGGGCTGTCCCATGAACTGAACGAGCTGGCTGCCAGGGCGGATGTGGTGATCAATACGGCACCGTTAACCGACAAGACAAGAGGTATTTTTAATGCGGCATTTTTCGACGCGATGAAGCCCGAAGCATTTTTTATTTCGGTAGGAAGGGGTGCCAGTACCGTTACCGATGACCTGGTGGCTGCACTGAAATCCGGTAGCATCGGCGGCGCCGGACTCGATGTGACCGATCCGGAGCCTTTATCCAAAGGCCATCCCTTGTGGACCATGCCCAGGGTGATTATCACCCCCCATACCGCGGGGCGTTCCGATAAGGGACGTGACCGGCTGTACTTGATGGTGAAGGAAAACCTCAGGCGTTATGTGAATGGTGAGCCGATGTTGTCCGTGGTGGATATTGAAAAAGGTTACTAGTGTAGGGTTGATACTACACTCGGGTTAAAATAGGGTTTTCCCAGAAGGCCGTTCACCATGTCTGATTTACGCTTTTCCGGCACCGACCGTTATGTCGCGACCGAAGACCTTACCACCGCCGTCAATGCCGCGGTTACGCTGGGGCGCCCCATACTGATCAAGGGTGAACCCGGAACCGGTAAAACACAGTTGGCCGAGGAAATCGCCCGTGGTCTGGACCGTCCGTTGCTGCAGTGGCACGTCAAGTCCACCACCAAGGCCCAGCAGGGTTTATATGAATACGATGCGGTCGCCAGGCTCAGGGACTCACAACTCGGTGACGAACGGGTGCACGATATTGCCAACTACATCGTCAAGGGCCCCATGTGGGAGGCATTTGAACAGGACTCACAGCCGGTATTGTTGATCGACGAGATCGACAAGGCCGACATCGAGTTCCCCAACGATTTGCTGCGTGAGCTCGACAGGATGGAATTTTACGTCTACGAAACTCACCAGACCGTCATTGCGAAACACCGTCCGATCATCGTGATTACCAGTAACAATGAAAAGGAATTACCGGATGCGTTTTTGCGCCGCTGTTTTTTCCACTACATCCGTTTCCCTGACAAGGAAACGATGGGTGAGATTGTCGACGTACATTATCCGGGCCTCAAGAAAGAGCTGTTGAGCGAGGCATTGAATGCGTTCTATGAGTTGCGTGAGGTGCCCGGTTTGAAGAAAAAGCCATCGACCTCCGAGTTGCTCGACTGGTTGAAGCTGTTGCTTGCCGAGGACATACCAATTGAAGCGTTGGCGAGTGATGACAGGCGTAAATCGCTGCCGCCCATGCACGGGGCTTTATTGAAGAATGAGCAGGATGTGCATTTGTTTGAGCGCCTGATTTTTCTCAATCAACGCAATCAGCGTTAAGTCACATGTTGGTCGATTTTTTCTTTCAGCTCAGGGCAGGGGGACTCAAGGTCTCCATTAGCGAGTTTCTGACCCTGTTGGAGCTGTTGAAAAAGCGGGTTATCCGCTTTGATGTCGAGCAGTTTTATTACCTTTCGCGTGCCTGCCTGGTAAAAGACGAATCACAGTACGATCGTTTCGACCGGGTGTTTTCAGCCCACTTTAAAGGTATCGAAAATCTGTTTGGGCAGGACGGGGCCGATATTCCTGACGAATGGCTGCGCAAACAGATCGAACTGGGCCTTAGCGAGGAAGAGAAGGCGCAAATCGAAGCACTGGGTGGCTGGGAAAAGCTGATGGAAACGCTTAAACAGCGGCTGGAAGAACAAAAGGAGCGGCACCAGGGCGGCAACAAGTGGATTGGCACGGGGGGGACTTCCCCGTTTGGCGCCTACGGTTACAACCCGGAAGGTATCCGTATCGGGCAGGAGGGTTCACGGCAGCGCCGCGCGGTGAAAGTCTGGGACAAGCGTGAGTTTCGAAACCTGGATGACTCGCTGGAGTTGGGCACGCGTAACCTGAAAGTGGCTTTGCGGCGTTTAAGACGCTTTGCCCGCCAGGGTGCCGCAGAAGAACTGGATTTACCCGATACCATCGATTCCACCGCAAAGAACGCAGGTATGCTGGATATCAAGATGGTGCCGGAGCGCCACAATGCCACCAAGGTACTGCTGTTCCTGGATGTCGGCGGTTCGATGGATGACCATGTGCGGGTCTGTGAGGAGTTGTTCTCGGCTGCGGGTAGCGAGTTCAAACACCTCGAATATTTCTATTTTCATAATTGTGTCTATGAAGGTCTGTGGAAAGACAACAAACGCCGCCACAGCGTCAGGACACCCACAATGGACGTCCTGCATAAGTATCCCGCCGATTACAAGTTGATCCTGGTGGGTGATGCCACCATGAGCCCCTACGAGATCCAGCACCCCGGCGGAAGCGTGGAGCACTGGAACGAGGAGGCGGGAGCCACATGGATGAAACGCCTTCTGAATACCTACCCAAAAGCCATCTGGCTCAACCCCGAACCCGAGCAACGCTGGCTCCACACACCTTCCATCCAGATGCTGTCGCAGTTGATGGAACAACGTATGTACCCTTTGACGGTCAGCGGGATTGAACGGGGTATGAGGGAATTGTCATAAAAGGCCTTTTTTTCTTCAACCCTGGAGTCTGTTACGGATTTTGCCGCTCAGCCATTTGGCCTGGCTGATCGCAATCTTGAGTTTGTTAGCTGCGGATTGATCAGAGTCGGCCATCAACGGGCTTAATTCCGGCACCAGTTCGATTAAGGATTCGCCCCTCAAGCGATCATAGATGCTGGTCACACGTTTGAATTCATTCATCAGGTGCAGGGAGTGCTCACCCATGCTGAGATAGGTAAGCACGCTGTCGATCTGGTTGAGTCCATCGGTCTCCCCGGCAAGAACAAGTCGTTCCCTCAAAGCCTGAAGCCGGTCGGCTGCCAGCTGCTTCAGGTCATCGGGCAGGTGCTGGATATTGAAGTAATCCGGGATCGAAAGGTGGACAAGACTGGGTATGGCCCGGATAAAGCTGAATCGCTCACGGCAGTAATCGATCAACTCATGCAGATGAAAAATATTGTATATCTGCACGGTGACACTGAGCGTGGCCCGGCCAAGGTTTAATTCTTCGTGCTGCTGATCGATGATATCCAGGTTGCGGGCCAGTCTGATCCATTTTGCCGGGTAGCGGATGTAGTCGTTTAGTGCACCATGGGCGTCGATACTGCAAAGCAGGTTCACCGATTTGAACTGAGGCCAGAGTTCCCGGTGACGCGCAGGAATCTTGGTTATATTGGTGTTGAAGGTTAGTTCAATATTGCCGGCGACACCCTGCTCAACACAAATCTCCAGTGCTTTTTGAACCTCGGGAATGATCAACGGCTCACCCCCGGCGAAGTGCAGGTGCTCCAGGTCACGGCAATGGGTGCTGAAGTCTTCCCAAAGTTGCTCGCTGTGGAACCAGGTCATGTTTTCGTACTCGGCGGCCTCTTTCTCGCCGATTCTGAGTCGTGGCCGTGCTACCTCGTTCCACTCGTCCATGAGAAGTTTGCTGGCCCGTGGATGACACATGCGGCAACGCAGGTTACACAGATTACCCAGTCGAAAGTCGCGGGAACGGATGCGTACGGGTGCATAGCCCCTTTCATCGGTGTTTTCAAGAATCCACGGAATATGTTTTTCGAAATGCTGGTTTTCTGCCTGCCTGCGACTGTAGCCACCGGTTTCTTCGGTCAGTTTGCAACGTTCGCACGCTGCAGGCCAGTTGCCTTTCAACATCGACAGACGAATATTGCGTATGTGGCTTGTAGCGCCGATCTGCTCGTCACTGAGACCATGCCTTATGTTGATGGGTTGATTGGTATCCTGGCGGATATAGCTGTCTTTAAACTCCTCGGCAGTACAACACAATTGCACCTCGCCACCGAGGTTGACGAAACGATGCAACCACGGCAACACACAAAATGCGTGCTTTGACGTGTCGTTATAGTCATCAGGAAGACTGACCGGGTTTTGACCTGTTGATTGTGTCATTGGGCGTATTTATTCAGAAAACGAAAATGATCAGCACATGCCGTAATACCTTAACCTGTCTGGTGAAGTTTTTTCGAGTTTTTCCGACGAAAAACTGCTAACTTATGCGGTATCCTTTTCATCTGCCGATTGCGCTATGAAAGTTATCGTTACCTCTCACAACCCGGTCAAGATTGGAGCCGTCAGGGAAGCTTTCCTGAGCCGCTTTCCCATAGATGAAATCCAGTTAATTCCGGTTGATGTCAAATCAGGTGTGCCGGATCAGCCGATGTCTGACCAGGTAACCCGGCAAGGCGCCAGGAACCGTGTCAACCATGCAAAGACGAAGTACCCGGATGTTGAGTACTGGGTGGGATTGGAGGGCGGGCTGGACTTTTTTGACGGTCAACTGATGGCTTTTGCCTGGATGGTCATTGCGGGAGGTGACGATCGAATCAGTGAAACCCGTAGCGTCACCTTGCCGTTACCGCCGCGGGTACAGGAACTGGTCACTGGCGGACTGGAACTCGGTGAAGCCAATGACCTTGTTTTTTCAACAATGAACAGCAAACAGGGCGGGGGTGCTTACGGTCTGCTTACCGATGGCCTGATGACACGTGAAAGTGTTTACACGCAAACCCTGATACTGGCGCTGATACCTTTTGTACACGAACTCTGGTTGTAAATCTGATCACTTAGGGAGTTTCAACATGTTGCTCTTCAATCCACTAAAAGACGAACGTAGCTACGCCGACCCGAAAACGCGTGAGATGATGCAGAAAGTCATCGATTTTTTTGAAAACAAGGGTCTGGAGAAAATAAAGTCCGACTGGCACGACAAGGCCTGGAATCATGATTTTGTCGATTTCATGAAAGAAAACCAGATCTTTGCGACCCTGATGACCCCGGCCGGATACGGTGACGGGGATGCCTGTTGGGATACCTGGCGGAATAGCGTTTTTGCCGAAATTACCGGTTTTTACGGCATTACCTACTGGTATACATTTCAGGTTTCCATGCTGGGGCTGGTGCCTGTCTGGACGGGCAGTAATGAGGTGCTCAAACAGCGGGCTGCAACCCTGCTCAAGGAAGGTGAGGTGTTTGCTTTCGGTCTGTCTGAAAAGGCACATGGTGCGGATATCTACTCATCAGAAATGAGCCTCACTCCAACAACTGATGGCACTTACCTCGGCAACGGCCGCAAATACTATATCGGCAATGGCAACGAGGCAGCCATCACATCGATGTTCGGGAAGATGGCAGATACCGGTGAATATGTCTTCTTCGCTACCGATAGCAGACACCCTTCTTACGAATGCATCAAAAATACGGTCAACGAACCAAACTACGTTGCAGAGATAGCACTCCATGACTATCCGGTCACCGATGCTGAGATTATGGAGACAGGACCCAAGGCCTGGGACAACATGCTCAATACGATCAATATCTGCAAATTCAACCTTGGCTTCGGGTCGCTTGGGCTGGCCACCCACGCCTTCTACGAGGCGCTTGATCACGCTGCCAACCGCAAGTTGTATGGTGGGTCTGTTACCGATTTCCCCCACGTCCGGAAGATGTTTGTTGATTCTTATTGCCGACTGGCCGCCATGCGACTGTTTGCCGACCGTGCCATCGACTACATGCGTTCAGCATCTGCTAAAGACCGTCGGTACCTGCTTTATAACCCGATGGTTAAAATGAAAGTAACCAGCCAGGGGGAGCAGGTGGTGCGATTGTTACACGAAGTCATCGCCGCCAAGGGTTTTGAGAATGAGCCGTTTTTCGAGGTTGCCAGCCATGAAGCCGGTATGCTGCCCAAGCTTGAGGGAACCACCCATGTCAATATGGCGCTGATCGTGAAGTTTATGAAGAACTTCCTGTTTGAGCCCGCCGAGTATCCAGAAATCGGCAAATGTGTTGGTACCGCTGATGATACGTTCCTGTTTGACCAGGGTCCGACGAGGGGCCTGGGCAGGATTCTATTCCACGATTACCGGCTTGCCTATGAGACGTTTGAAACACCCAATATCGAGCGCTTCAAGGGCCAGATTGCTGCCTTTCGTTGTCTGTTGCTCAAGGCGGGTCCGGATGAGAAACAGGCCAGGGATATCGATTACCTGTTGGCCCTTGGTGAGTGCTTCAGCCTGATCGCCTATGGTCAGTTAATCCTTGAGAACGCACCATATTTCGAGATAGAGCAGAATTTGCTTGAACAGATTTTTGATTTCATGGTGCGGGATATGTCCGCCTTCGCCCTGAATATTTTCAGTCATACCAGCAGCACGGAACTTCAGAAAAGCCTGGCCCTGGATATCATCAAGGCACCAGTTTCCGACCCGGCGCGTTTTGACAGAATCTGGCAGCAACATGTTTTTGCATTGAAGGGTCAATACAACACAGGGCTTTGAGGGACAACGGTGCGTAGAATTGCACATTTCACGGGGTTGACCCACACCTATTCGGTGATAACGGCTACTCGCAGCGCCTCGAGCTTTAGATGCGTGGAATCCAGGTGATGTTCCAAATCGGCGGTTTCCGCCGCCAGGTGATCGATCTCCTCCTGGCGTATGTTCGGATTGACTTCCGCCAGCGCCTGCAAACGTTCCAGTTCGGACTGCTGCAAATTCTGCATTTTTGTCTTGGCCGCATTCACAATCGATGGCTCCTGATCGGCAGCGAGTTGTTCGGCCTTCCCGAGCATGGAAACAATTTTTGCACGGGTATGACGCAAAAAATCCTGTGCGCTAATCAACCGGACCCGCTGCCCCAGCTTGTTGAAGTGCTTTTCTGTGAGTAACTCGCTGAGGTCATTGCCCTTGCTGTCGACCACTATACGTGTCGTGGTCAATGGAAGGTAGCGATGCAGTTGCAGGGTGGAAGGGGCAGGGCAGACCGTGGTAAAAATCGCTTCAAGCAAAATGGCGCCTGCTTTGAGCGGAGCAAGCTTCATGGTGCAAAATGCCGTATTGCCGAAATCACCGCTTAAAACCATGTCCATGGCACCGGTAACCATCGGGTGCTCCCAGGTCAGGTAATGAAAATCTTCCCGCGACAGCGCCAGGTCACGTTGATAAGTCGCTGTGAGTCCTTCCTCGGGTAATGCCGGAAAGCTGTGTTCGGTCATATGTTCGCCAGGGCGCAACACGACGCTGTTGGCGCTATGGTGTTCCTGATCTACACCAAACTGGTCAAAGACCGTTTCCATGTAATTGGATAAAGTGCGACGCTGCTCGGATTCATGCATCTCCTCGATAATTTGCTCAGCCCGCTCATTGTCACAGGAGTTTAACTCGAGCAGACGGTCGCGGCCCTGTTGTAATGTCCTTGCCAGGGCCTCGGAGCGATTGCGTGTCTGTTGTATCAATTCGTCAACCCGGGTGGTGTCACCGGGTTGCAGCAGGCAGTCCTTCAGCGTGTCTTCAAACTCATGAAAGAGTGTCTGCCCGACCGCGCAGGTGGATTCAAAGGCATTAATGCCCTCGTGATACCAACGCAGCAAAACCTGTTGTGCACTGTTTTGATAAAACGGAACATGAATCAATACCGTGTGGCGCTGACCGATCCGGTCAAGGCGCCCGATGCGTTGTTCCAGCAGATCCGGGTTCAGGGGCAGATCAAATAAAACCAGCTGGTTTGAAAACTGAAAATTGCGTCCTTCACTGCCAATTTCAGAACACACGAGCACCTGTGCGCCCTGTTCCTCATCGGCAAAATAGGCTGCTGCGCGATCGCGTGCGATCAATGACAGGCCTTCGTGAAACACCGCAGAGTGGACACCCTGTTTCAGGTTAAGGTACTGCTCCAGTTCCAGTGCTGTCTCAGCGCGGGCGCAGATTACCAGGGTCTTATTACCCCGTTGTTGTTCTAAAAAATCTACCAGCCACTTAACCCGGGGGTCGTTCTTTAACCATTGCTTACCCATGCCCAATTCTGGTTTCAACAGGGCTTCGAGCTCGCTCGCGCCGGTCATTTGTGCGACTGTTTCTGAGTTCTTTGTTGCAGGTCCTGTTAACAGATGCTGATGTAACTCGCGTTGCGGGAATCCTTCAACCGATGTCCGGGTATTCCGAAAAAGCACCCTTCCTGTACCATGACGGTCCAGCAATTCACGTATCAGCCGGGTGAGGACCTTGCCCGGGTCTGACGCGCCATTTTTTAGCTCGATATTCAATGCGGTGAGTGCCGTTTCACCGAGGAATCCGGCCAGTTGTTTTTGCACCGGTTTGCTAGCAAACTGCTTCGGACCATCTTCTGCCAGTAATCGCTGCACCAGTTCATTCACCGGTGCGTAGCGCGCCTCTTCATCAAGGAAGCTCTGGATACTGAAATAGCGTGCCGGATCCAGCAGACGCAAGCGGGCAAAATGACCCTCGATACCCAGCTGTTCCGGTGTGGCTGTCAGTAATAAAAGACCCCTGGCCTTTTGTGAAAGGGATTCTACGGCCTGGTAGGCGGGACTTGCCGATTGTTCGGTCCACTCCAGGTGATGGGCTTCGTCGATGACCAGCAGATCCCACTCAGACGCCACTGCCTGTTCCAAGCGGTCTTTTTGTTCACTTAAAAAGGACAGGCTGCAAAGTATCAACTGCGCACTTTCAAACGGGTTTTCGATGCCCGACTCAAGCAGTGCGAGACAACGCTCTTCATCCAATATGGTGAAAAACAGGTTGAAGCGCCGCAACATTTCCACCAGCCACTGATGGACCAGGCTGTCGGGTACCGCGATCAGCACCCGGCTGGCCCGGCCGGTGATTAACTGCTGATGGATAATCAGGCCCGCTTCAATGGTCTTGCCAAGTCCGACCTCATCGGCCAGCAAAACCCTGGGTGCATAGCGGTTGGCGATTTCGTTGGCGATATATAACTGGTGAGGCAATAGCTGGATTCGCGCTCCCAGCAGACCCGACACCGGGCTTTCCTGCAGGCGGCGGAAATGGCGCAGCGTCTCCAGGCGAAGTTCGAATGCCCTGTTCTTATCGATCTGACCGGCAAACAACCGATCCTGGGGGGTGCTGAACTGTACAAAGCAATTCAGTTCCAGTTCTGGAACAACCATGACCTGGTCATTTTCGTCGCTGCCGAGGTAGATCAGGCAACCGTTGTGCTCCGCAACTTCGGTAATCAGAAGTTCATGACCATCGAGGTTGCTGATCTTCTGGCCGACTTCGTAACGCACGCGGCTCAAAGGTGCGTTATCAATGGCATAGACACGTTTTTCATCGGCAGCAGGGAAATTCATCTCGACACGACGATGAGCAACCTCGAGAACGATTCCAAGGCCTAGTTCGGATTCGGTATTACTGACCCAGCGTTGACCGGGTTGAAATGCAAAAGAGGACACGGATACAGCCAATCAATGAGACAGGTCGCGGATATTAAGTGCTTATGCAAGATGTAACAAGGATAAATTATTGTACACGCCTTCAGGCGTTAAAACGCCTGTGTTTTGCAATAGAAAAACTGGCGGTTAGTTGCGTTAGATTTGATTATTACGGTTCGCTAATATACCACTATGTAATCCAATCATGAGATAATTCCAGCAGGGGGTTTGACCGCTAAATGCCTTCAAAATGCATGTTGTCGTTCACCTTACTTCGTGGCTGCGCACGGCCAACACCGGTCTGTACCTTGTTTATAATGAATTTGACGAAAGAGGCGTGGGTGGTCTGCCCAGGGGTCGTGAAATCATACTCAAGTACAGCTACATGTTTGACGTTTTCAGGTAGTCAAAGATTCCGGGCTTACCTGTCCCTTGCCATACATGGCGTAGATGGAGTGACGCTTTTCCGGGTCGATGTTTACCTTGCTGAGGTCACCTCCGATATGCGGCAATGCCAACAGGCGCTTGTCCATCACCCGGTACCATAACCACGGGATATAGGCGATCAGGTAGGTACCAAAATAACCATTCGGTAGTTCCGGGATGTCGTCAAAATTTCGCAGGCATTGGTAGCGGCGTGAAGAGTTGGCATGGTGATCCGAATGCCGTTCCAGTTGAAACAATGCGATGTTGCTAAAGATGTAATTTGCGTTCCATGAGTGATGCGGTTTGCAGCGCTCGTAGCGGCCATCGGCTTGCTTCTCTCGTAACAGTCCGTAATGTTCAATGTAATTGGCGCTGGTCAGTTGAAACCATGCCCAGACGTTGTGTATGGCCAAAAAGGGAATCATGATCCAGCCAAAGGCCAAAACCAGCCCGCCCTGCAGAAGCAGGCTTCCGAAATAGGATTGCAGGATATCGTTGTGCACACTCCAGGTTTTTTGACCGCGGTGTTTCAGACGATCGGATTCGGCCTTCCAGCCCCGCCGGAATGCACCGGGAATCTCGCGCAGGGCGAACTTGTAAATCGACTCTCCCAGGCGTGCACTGGCCGGATCGCCAGGGGTCGCCACAAAACGGTGGTGGCCCCGGTTATGTTCAACACAAAAGTGCCCGTAAGCAGGGATGGTCAACGCGATCTTGGCCAGAAACTGTTCGAAGGGAGCCTTCTTGTGGCCGAGTTCATGGGCTGTATTGATACCGAGTCCACTATAAGCACCGGCGGTAATGGCCAGGATCACTACCGAGAATGCACTTAAGTCCCGGGTGCCGACAAACCAGGCAACCGTTACCAGGGTGACAAGGTGCAACGGCACAGTTACCCAAGTCAGGTAGCGGTAGTAACGGTCTTCTTCCAGTTGTGGAACGACCTCTTCCGGCGGATTGTTGGTGTCGGAACCAACCACCCAGTCCAGGACAGGGATCACCAGGTAGCTGACGGACAAGGGCACAATTAGCATCCACTCCGAACCGCTGCGAACATACAGGAATATACCCAGTAGCGGCATCAGCGGAAGGAACACCGACAGGAGCCACAGGTAACGTTTCCTGTCCCGGTATTCGATATGCCCCTTTTCAGGGTGTTCAAATGTGAAAGTAGCGATCGTTGTTTCTCCGCTTGTTATAAATATAATAGCTCAGAGACACATTTCCCGCTTATATGATGAACCAGGTCCTACCAACTTCCAACGCTCTCCATGGAAGCCCAGGGCTCCTGCGCCGGTAATGAATCCCCTTTTTGCAGCAACTCGATCGAGATACCATCGGGTGAGCGTACAAAAGCCATGTGGCCGTCTCTTGGTGGGCGATTGATGACGACACCCGCATCCTGTAACTGCTGGCACAATGCATAGATATCATCAACGGCGTAGGCCAGGTGTCCGAAGTTACGTCCGCCGGTGTACTCTTCGGGGTCCCAGTTCCAGGTCAATTCGACCTGGGCTTCTTCATCGCCCGGTGCTGCCAGGTAAACCAGTGTAAAACGGCCCCCGGTTGACTCATGGCGTCTGAGCTCAAGCAATCCAAGCTTGTTGCAGTAAAAGTCCAGCGACTCATCCAGATCGGTCACTCTTACCATGGTATGCAGGTATTTCATTGTTCATCTCCTGAGGAAAGACATTCTGTGATTTGAATCGCAATCAATGCCCGGTTAATTGCGTTATAACACACCAGTGTACCTGTCTCTTTTGCTTCATTCACTACCCACGACGCCCTCGATCTTTCCAGTGCTTGTGCTTAAGTTTTCAACAAAACAACGACAATTTGCGGTCTGGGGCGTAAAATGCGCTGCCTTACTCAACCGCGGTCAGCCTTATGCCATTGTTACGTCTCGACAACGCCTCTTTACACTACGGAAACCTGGCTTTGCTGGATAATGTTGATTTCAGTGTTACCAGGGGGAGCAAAATTGGTTTGCTGGGCCGCAATGGCGCCGGTAAAACCACGCTGCTCAAAGTACTGGCGGGAGAGATCGAACCGGATTCTGGCGAGCGCTGGCTACGACCCGGTACCCGCATCGCCTGGTTAAGGCAGATTCTGCCCGATGCAGACGAACAGACGGTTTACGATGTAGTGGCTTCCGGCCTGGCCGAAACCGGTCGCCTGTTGGCCGAATACCATCACCTGGTACAGGCTGAAGACCTTACGGATATGAGCGCCTTGTCCCGTATACAGCAACAACTGGAGGCGCTGGATGGCTGGCGTCTGCAGCAACGGGTGGAAACCACCATCACCCAGTTGGATTTGCCGGCCGATGCCAATATGTCGGAGTTATCGGGTGGCTGGCGGCGCAGGGTGGCCCTGGCCCAGGCACTGGTTAGCAAACCGGACATATTATTACTGGACGAGCCTACCAATCACCTGGATATTCCGGCTATCCAATGGCTTGAGGAACAACTGCGGAATTTCAATGGTGCCCTTATTCTGATAACGCATGACCGCCGCTTCCTGCAAAATGTGGCGAACTGGATGGCTGAACTGGACAGGGGGCATCTGACCCTGTGGCAGGGTGACTACCAGGGGTTTCTTCGGCACCGCGAACAACAGTTGCAGGCCGAGGAAAGGGCGAACGAACTGTTTGATAAAAAACTGGCCCAGGAGGAGGTCTGGATACGCCAGGGCATCAAGGCCCGGCGGACCCGCAATGAGGGTCGTGTGCGCGCGTTGAAAGCCTTGCGGGAGGAGCGTGGTGAGCGTCGTGAGAGAATCGGCAGCGCCGGCTTCATGGTGGAGGATGCTGCCAGGTCCGGCAAAATAGTCGCAGAACTTGAACATATCGGTCACCGTTTTGACGACAACCAGGTCATCAATGATTTTTCTACCATCATTCAACGTGGCGACCGGATTGGAATCGTCGGTGCCAATGGTGCCGGTAAGACCACGCTGGTTAAAATCCTGTTGGGTGAGTTACAACCTTCATCGGGCAAAGTTTCACTGGGTACCAAGCTGGAGGTTGCCTATTCCGACCAGTTGCGGGAGCACCTGGATCCGGAAAAAAACCTGATTGACAATGTTTGCGGCGGCCAGGAGTTCATAGAAATCGGTGGCAGGCGCCGGCACGCTATTTCCTACCTGGGTGATTTCCTGTTTAGCCCTGATCGTGTGCGTATGCCGGTTAAGGCCTTGTCGGGGGGTGAGCAAAACCGCGCAGTACTGGCGCGTTTGTTCAGTAAGTCAGCCAACCTGCTGGTACTCGATGAACCGACCAACGACCTGGATATTGAGACCCTGGAACTGTTGGAGGAAATCCTGCTCACATTTGATGGTACCGTGCTGCTGGTGAGCCATGACCGGGATTTTATGGATAACGTCATCACCAGCCTGATGGTGCTCGATGGCAAGGGAAACGTTAACGAGTACGTGGGTGGGTTCAGCGATTGGGAAGCCCGTGGCGGGAGTTTGTCGGAGGCTCGTGCCGGTTCTTCAAAAAAAGCGGAGAAAGCTGCCGTTAAAACTTCCGTTTCGAATGAGAAGCCTATCGGCACGAAAAAACCAAAACTTTCCTACAAGGATCAACGTGAACTAGGCAATTTACCCGGAATAATTGAAAAATTGGAAAAAAAACAAACGCAATTGGAAGAGCAACTCTCCGAACCGGGCTTCTATCAATCCGGTCATGAGCAAGTCCAGAACGTCACCCGCGAGCTTGCCGAGGTGCAGACTCAGCTGGAAGCCGCTTTTGATCGTTGGGGTGAGCTTGAGACATGTAAATAGGTTTATATATTTATTTAAATATTAATAAAATAGGGGATCTATATAATAAAATACATCGTTAAATACTTACCCTCCGCTCACACCTCAAAATCCGCCAAAATCCACCCGTTATCTTGAATGGAATTCAAATTCAAATAATGGGTTCTTCTATCTCATATGGTATGTAAATCTTCCTCCCACTGAACATTGAAATCTTAACTTAAGCTTAAAAACCATTTCAGCCTAGGTTAAAGATGCATATGTTATGTATATTCCAAAATAATAATATACGGGGAAAGGAATCCACAAAAGAGTAAGCAGGATGGCCGTTCCGGCGCTGCCGGTCAACTGCCTGATGCGAGGTCGGCTGGCCTGAAAAAGGTGACAGCCAGTCAAATAAAATGTTGATTCTGAGGAGGATCCAAGATGAAACGATTGCATATTATAGCCACACTATTAACTGCTTTAGCGCTCGCTTTAAGCGGCGTGGTTGGCGCCGACGACGGCGCCATTACCAATAAGAACATGTCGCGCACTATTAAGGTGCCGGCATTTGATCAGGATATCGTGAACGATGCGGTCTCCGAAGCCGAGCACGCCTTCACCGATATGATGGGCTTCTACGTACCGGCCCAGGCCGCCAGCGGTCTGGTTGAACCAATCGCTTATTGCGATATCGACAACAACCCCGCACCCGGTGAAGACTGTACAAACGCAGTGGAAGAACTGGAGGTAGCCAAGCCACTGGTTAACGTGTTCATCTACGGGCCCAAGTTCCACGTCCCGCACACCGCGTTCGGCCATAGCTTTATGGACACCTACGTGGCGGTCAGCCTGAACGACGGCGAAAACTGGAAGCAGACCAACCTGTCTGAATCCGCGGACCAGAGTTCCTTCAACCTTGAGGAAGACCACAATCCGAGCGGTAAAGGCAGCGGCGAATCACTTCCCGGCGATCATATTTTCCCTCTCGGGACTACTTGGACTGCAGACCACGCCAAGGGATACGATACGCCATATACCGCCCACTGTAGCGAATGCCATGGACAGGGATTGCAGGGTGTCGCGGAAGTACCCGCCTGCTACAGCTGTCATGAAAACGTATGGACAGAGGAAACGCCCGTCGAAATCGGGCCGATTGTTTACTCTGCCCGGCTGCTTGATGTCGAAGGTCAAGACAGCATTCTGACAATCAAAGGCGAGAACGCCGCGGGCGGTGCCGACGTAAACATATCCAACGCCCTGACCGGTGCGCTGTTTACAACGATTACTGCTGATGGCGACGGCAAATTCATCTACCAGGAAGAAGTAGCAGAGGGTGAATCACCCTGCGTGGTAGTAGCGGAATACATCGACAACAACGGCGATGATTATTCTGGTCCAACCCTGCAAGTGCTCACTGACGTCCATTATCCGGAAACGCCGGAACCCATCGAGAACTGCGCGGGTTCGCCGCTTGATTTAAACGAATATCCCGGCGGCACCTACAACGTTTTCCAAGCCACCGCCGGCAACAAGACCCTGGTCGCCTGGCCAAGCCGTTTTTGCCAGAGAGGCCAGCCCGCCTACTCAATGACCACCGACAGCGGACTGGAAGACCCCGATCAGCAGGCTCGTTTGCTCGCCATCACCAACTTCATCAAGACTGGTGATCCCGAACTGGGTGTCCCGGCTCTGCCCGACTTCACCAGTACGATTGATGGTGATGCGGTAGACGATCTCTACCTGGTTGATGCCTTTGGTGTCGCCGGCAATCAGGGTTCCATCGACTTCACCGACGAGGGTTATCCCCAGGCCGGCGTGGTACCCTTCGGTTGCGTATGGACCTCACGCGGTGTATTGCTGCCGGGTGATGACCCAAGAACCGACGAAGCGGAAGCCAGCTACATGGTCTGGACCAAGGCTGAGCGCCTGACCTCCGGACGGCGTGACCCTAACCGTATCGAAGTCCAGGCCGTCAAGGGTGCCGGCTTCGTCATCACCTGGCAGGAAGACCCCGAAGGGATCCGTCCCGGCCAGGGCTTAGGCCCGGGTGAAGGCTGGAGCGGCGCAGTCGCCCACAGCCAGACCGATGCCTGGTACTCCTTCATCAACGAAGAGTACTTCGATATCGTCGAAACAGTCGACAATACCACGGTACCAATCGACATTTTGGACCACGACCTGGCCCTGAGCGGCAGGCCCCAGGTGTTCGTACCGATGGCGGTGCCGATGCGCCTGTCCAACAACGCCAAGTGCAATGTCGCGACTCTCACAGAGACAGAAGATCTTTACTGTGACTTCCTTCGTGCAGAGATCTATGGCCTGAATGACAATTGCGCGGCCACCGTAACGATCCAGACCGGCAATGAAAACAATCCAAGCGAGTCCGAGATCTGTGTTGCCGACACCAATGACGACGGCGTGGCGGACCTCCCCAACCGGGCCAACACTGCACTGACCCGGCCGCGCACCTCGCTGCAGGGTTATGACGCTGACGGCGATACCATCCCCGACAGCGCCTGGGTTGTCGTGGCAGCCGAGGAATCCAAGGGACTGGGTAAGTACTTCTTCGAGCCGTCGACGGATGGCCTTCTTGCGATATCTTGTGAAGAAGACTCTTCAGAAACCTGCACCGAGGAAATCGGCAAGAACCAGTGGTACTTCAGCTTCGACATGGGCACGCCGGATACTTCCGCGGGTATCGGGAAACCGAACAGCCTGGTTGAGAACCTGGTCAGCCAGGGCGATATGCTCAACCAGGGCGAGGTCTACTGGGAGACCGGTGAATTGTTCGGTTTGATGAAAACCCTGGACATGGAGGACTACGGTGACTTCAACTTCGATATCCTCAACACCGAGATCGCCCGCCGTGCCAGCATTCTGGTGCAGTCGGTCGGCAAGGCCACGGCCAGCGCCAACGGCCTGGCGGCAATCATCTCCTGGAAACAGGGTACCATGCGTCAGGGTGGCCCGGCCGACACGATGTTGCGGCGTTTCATAGTGCCTGTGGGCTACGGGGGCTACGGCTGTCCCGTGGTGGATGACCCAGATGGTTTGACCATCACTTCGGCATCCTGGGACAACGGTGAGAAGCAATTGCATGTGGGTGGCGAAGGTGCTGACGGTATAGAGAAGACGAAGGTGCTCGTCCGGAATGCGATGACCGAAGATCTCGTCGGCGCCCGCAAGGAGACTGACGACGAGGACGCGAATCCGTATCCGACCGACTTCGACTTTTACCTCAACATCAACACCCAGCAAGATTCCGTGCCTTGCGCGGTTCAGGCGGCGGACGAGGTCAAGGAGGGCGAAGTGGTTTACGGCCCCTGGATCGAGGTCGAAAACGCCCCGGTCGATTGCGAGCTTTCGGTTCCCGAGGTCTGCACCACCGACGGTGGTTCCGTCGTTTCCACGGGCATCGACGTCAACCCCTATGCTTTCGAAAACATGGAGTGCGAGACCTTCCTGATCGAACCCGATACCAACCCGTACTATCCGGGCGGTGTCTGCGCCGATCCGGCCATCAACCTCTCGGGTGTGGTGCCGGATACCTGCCTCGATGATGATGACGGTAGCGATACGCCTTGCCCGACGGTTGACTTCGATGGCTCGACCTACGGTATCGGCGACACCAACCCGATCCTGCAGGGTGTGGTACAGGGCGAAGGCAACACCCAGCGTGTGCTCACCTGGCATCAGTGCCCGTCCGACTACACAGTGGTCGGTACCGATCTCACGGATGCGGTGGACTGTGCAACGGACGACCGCACAGATGACTTCGTCAACCTGAGGGATCAGTCCTGGTACAACCCGCTGGATATCTCCAAAGGCCATAGGGGCTTCCTCGACGGTGACTTCGTGCAGTTCCTCTATGCATGGTCACCTACCTGGCGTCTGAATGCCAAGGGTAACGACCGCTACGACCTGTATGTACGTCGCTCGTTCGACGGTGGTGTCACCTGGGTCACAACCCCGAGTTCGTTCACAGCCAGTAACGGCCTGAGCTACTCGGGAGAAGGCACCGTCACCTGCGAGAGCTACCGTCCGACAGATACCACGCCGGGTGAGCGTGATGAGCCGACCGCGTGCTATGAGTTCGCTGCGGGGGCCAACGAGCATGCCCGTAACATAACCCAGCACAGGGCTATGCGCATCACCACGTTGGATCCACGTTATGCGGCAACCAAGGCGACTATCGAGGAAGGCTGTACCGACGGTCTGTTCGTTGACAATACCGTCATCGATGAGATCTTCACCTGTGACGACCTGTCGGAAGAGCTTGACTCTGATCTGCGGGATCCGTCCCGTTACTTCATGGTCTTCGAGACCGGCGACAACACCACCGTGGCGGTGGGTGAAGCAGAACCGCTTGACCTGTTCTACGGCCGTGCTGAGAACTTCGGTGACGATTACGTGGTATGGGCCGAGACCGATACCGATTCGGCCGATCTGGCGCTGTGCTACCCGAACGATCCGCACGGTGACGAGTTCGTCATCGGTACGGTGGTTGAAGGCTCGGGCTTCTGCAACGAGTTCGACAACATGAACACCGGTGGCGATACCCACTCCAGCGAGGCCAACCTCGAGTCCAACCCGGACGGCTCCAAGATGTACGGTGTTTGGGCGCAGTGGGTCTTCGACGATAGTGGTGAGGAAGTGGTTGAGTCCGATGCGATGGCGCGGCGTGTCTGGTGGATCGACGACTATATCTCTGATAACCCGGACCTGGTCTGGACCTTGCCCGGTACACAACAGCCTTAGTCGCTAAAGTAACCGCACGATAAGGCGTGCACAAAGGCGGCGGGTCACCTCAGTGTGGCCCGCCGCAACGCTTCAGACCCGCGGCCACGGTGATTAAACTTTCACTAAAAATTGCCTTAACCGCCGCTTAAAGCGAACTTCAGCTTCCATTAATGCACTATATGATAAATTCTTAATATACTAATTCGCTGCGCCAGGCCCGACGTACGAGGACGGGCCCCCGCAGGTCTTTCGCGAGGTGAGAAATGAGAAACAAAGCCAAATCAATATTATGGGGTCTTTTAATTCCACTCCTAAGCATGGGGTGGTCCACGGCGACGTGGGCCAAGCCCGAACCGGAGGCCTGTATCGCGCTGGGCGCCCTGGCCTATGACAACTGGACCAGTACGGATGGTGGCGGCAGTGGTATGCCAGCCGGGGAGACGGAGAAAGATTACCTGCGTTGCAAATCCTGCCACGGCTGGGACCGGCTGGGTGAATTCGGGGGTTATGTCCGCCGTACGCGCACCGCAGAGCGGCCCAATGCCGGCCTCGGTGACCTGAATACGGCCTCCCGTTTTATTGCACCGGGCCTGGGCAATTTCTACCACATCAACGCGGAACACATACTGCATACCGGCACCGGTCGTGCCTTCGAGGATGGCTCAGGTAGTTGGGTACCGCTGGACGACAACCCCACACCAGAGAACGTGGCGGCCCATGCGGGGGGCTATACACTGGGCAACTTGCACCCGGACTTTTCCACCACCGGCGCCAATGCCGGTGATATCGTGCTGACCCAGGATCAACTCGAGTGCCTGGTGGACTTCATCAATTTCGGCGATGCCGACCCCAAGTTCTATTTCCAGGAAATCGATCAATACAAGAACCCCGCGGTGTACATCATCAATAGCGGCGCCAACGCCATGGCTGGACGCATGTTTTATGCGACAAACTGCCTGGCTTGCCATGGTGAACCGGAAGATGATTTCAACGGTGGTAATAACGGTAAACCGGAAGGCGGTATGCTGGCCTACCTCCAGGGCGACGGCAAATACAGCGAATTTGTCCACAAGGCCCGCTGGGGTATACCGGATACCATCATGACCCGCTCAACCATCGGTACGCCGACTTCACAGAACATGCTCGACGTGATGTTATACCTGCAGGAGTTCATTGCATCTGACTTTGCAGTGACCAGCGGGATCAGCGGCACATGGTATGACCCCCAGCGCAGTGGAGAGGGTTTCATGATTGATGTCGCCAAAGACGGTGTTGTTGCGGTCAGTTTTTACACCTATGACACAATGGGCGAGCAAATGTGGATCATTGGAGCAGGAGCTGTCAACGGTAACGAATTCGTGATTGATTTTGAAATAACCGATGGCGGAACCTATGGCTCCGCGTTCGACCCCCTGTTGGTTAATCATTATCAATGGGGAACGGGAACATTTACCTTCACCTCATGTTACGCGGGCAAGGCTGAAATTACCCCGAACGCAAATTACTCGGACGTATTTGAAGCTCAGACGATTGATATTTCCCGGCTGACCCTTCCGGAAAGTTGTGAATAGTGTTAATGGACCCTGACGGGACACAAACGGCTATCTGCCGTTTGTGAGACTCGCTCTCAGCCCGTTCGGAGACCAGCACCGGTTGGGTTTCTGATAACAAACAGGCGTCGCACTAAACCAGTGCGGCGCCTTTTTTCAACCAATAATCAGAGATATAAATACAAGACCTGATAAAAAGGCGCCGCGCCAGGGGGGGAGCGCGGCGCCATGCCAAGCCAGGGTTCCGTTTTTTCAACGGTTACTGACTGCGAGGAGACCATGTAGCCGGTAGGGGATGCTACCCTTTACTGGTCTTAGCAAAGGCTGATTGTTTCCTTACAATCATTGGGATCACTCGAAGTCGGTTTTACGCTATTCGGGGTATCGCCAACACTTCTATTATGCACAAACAACCTTAAATGAGCCTGAATCTTGACTTAAGTCAGGGTTAAGGAAAGGCGCCCGGGTCACAATACAGTTGGGGTTAAGTCGGCAAAGTATTTATCAGGGGTGATATATGAGAGTGCTGATCGTCGAAGACAATACCGAGCTCGCAAAGCAGGTCAAATGTACCCTTGCGCACGAACGCTATGTCGTCGATATAGCAGAAGATGGTGAGGAAGGGCTCTACCTCGCTGAAACCGAGCCTTACGACACCATTATCCTGGATTTGGGCTTACCCAAACTCGATGGTTTAAGTGTTCTGCAGCGGTTGCGTTCCGTTGGAAATGAAGTCCCTGTTTTGATTTTAACCTCCCGTGATACCTGGCGTGAAAAGGTCACCGGCTTGAGGGCGGGTGCTGACGATTACCTCGCAAAACCTTTCGAATTTGAGGAGTTGCTGGCAAGGCTGGAAGCCCTGATCCGGCGTTCATCCGGTCATGCCAGTCCAATTCTGACCTGTTGTGCCGTGGTAATGGATACCAGCAGTGCGCGCGTTACCATGCATGGCAATCCGGTTGACCTGACGGCGCTTGAGTATCGCACCCTTGAGTACCTGATGCAGCATCCGGACAAGGTGGTGTCAAAAACCGAACTGACCGAGCATATCTATGATCAGGATTTTGATCGTGACTCAAATGTCATCGAAGTGCTGATCAACCGTTTACGCGGAAAACTGGATACCAGGATGATTAAAACACGCAGGGGGTTGGGTTATCAGATTGGCGGGTGGGAAAGTAGTGCGTAATACGCTTGCCTTCCGGATCATTGCGCTCTCCAGTGTCTGGATCATTATTTCTCTTGTTGTCACTGCAGTCATGCTGGTGAGCAATCATCGTGAACATACCGCTCATCATTATGATGCACATGTCGCCATGCATCTGGAGGAGTTAACGGGTGCCAGTCATTTCACAAATAGCGGCCGGTTCGAGTTGGCATTCAATCCGAGCGACCCCCGATATGCCAACCTTTACTCCGGGTGGTACTGGGAGGTCAAACAGGGAGGAAAAACGCTGAAGCGTTCAGAATCACTGGGTGAAAATAACCTCGACTTGAAAAGCACAGTACCTTCTTCAGAAGTGCTCATTCACGAAATTGAAGGCCCGCAAAAGGAGATCTTGCGGGTGCATGTTATTGAAATCAGGGTTGATCCAAACCGTGAACCGCTGGTATTCCTCGCAACGGCTCCGACCACAGGTATTACAGAAGATGTGGGTGAGTACTCCAACCATATTATCTTCGGCTTCATCGCGTTGGGTATAGGTTTGTTGCTGGCGGTGGTGTTACAGGTTCGCGTTGCACTTAGGCCTTTTAAGGCAATCAGCAGACGCATCAGTGACATACGCGAGGGAAAAGCAGACAAACTTCCCGAGGATCAACTTGAAGACGTGCAACCGTTAGTGGACGAACTGAATAACCTTCTCGATCACAATGCGGTCCTGGTTAAACGAGCCAGAAACCAGTTGGGAGACCTGGCTCATTCTGTCAAGAACCCGCTGACGGTGATAAACAACGCGGCGCACAATCTGGAGCCCGGGCAAAAGGATCTGATTCTTAGACAAACAAAAGATATCAGCAAAAACGTAGATCATTATCTCTCAAGAGCAAGAACTTATGGTACAGAGAAAGTGCTGGGATCGAGAACCAGCATCAAGACCGTGGCTGAAGACCTGGTCTATGCAATGCAAAGAATCTACCAGAATCGTGACCTGGAGTTCGACCTTTCCGGCTTAAAGGGATGCGGATGCTGGTTCAAAGGTGAAGGGCAGGACCTGGAAGAAATGCTGGGTAACCTGATGGACAATGCCTGCAAGTGGGCAAAAAACACGGTAATTATTGGTTGCGGGCCCAATCACGGCCGGCTTGAGATCACGGTTGAGGATGATGGCCCCGGTATCGACGAAAAGGAATTTGAAAACGTGATGCGAAGGGGGCATAAGCTCGATGAGTCCATACCGGGCCATGGCCAGGGCCTGGGTATTGTGAAAGATATCGCTGCTCTTTACGGTGGGTCACTGAAGCTGGCGAAATGTGAGATGGGCGGTCTCCAGGCCAAACTGGATTTGCCGTCTGCCTGACAAACAAGCTGTCAATCCGGTTAATCGCGATAATGCTCTTAACCGGATTGAAAATGACTGGCGGGCAGTATCAACCCGCTGCAGGTGTAATCAGTCTTTGGAATCTTCTTCCGCTTGATGCGGCCAGTCATCCAAATGCACATCCTTGCGAATAACCTGTGATGGTGAACCTACAATCAACGGATCCGGAGTCGTAATCACTTCCAGGTTCTTGTCGGGATAATCAAGTCTGCTGAGGAAGTCCTGCATACAGTTGAGACGGGCTCGTTTCTTGTCATCCGATTTGATTATGGTCCACGGGCATGCGGCTGTATCCGTATAGAAAAACATGGCTTCTTTGGCCCTCGTATACTCACTCCACATACTCACAGCGGCCAAATCGACGGGACTCAGCTTCCATTGTTTCAGAACATCATGCTCCCTTGATACAAACCGGGCTTTCTGTTCCTTTTTGGTGACAGAGAAATAGTATTTGAACAACTGGATATCGGAGTTGACCAGCATTTGCTCCAGGTCTGGGCACTGACGCATAAATTCGAGATACTCATTCTGGTTACAAAAACCCATCACCCGCTCCACACCCGCCCGGTTGTACCAGGACCGGTCGAGGAACAGGATTTCACCCCGGGTTGGGAAGTGTTCAATATAGCGTTGAAAATACCATTGGCCCTTTTCATGGTGGGTGGGCTTTTCCAGGGCCACAACCTTGGCTGCCCTTGGGTTCAGGTGTTCCATAAAGCGTTTGATGGTACCGCCTTTACCGGCAGCGTCACGGCCCTCGAAAATGACGACGATTTTTTGTCCGGTCATTTTCACCCAGTTTTGAACTTTCAGTAGTTCAATCTGGAGTTTTTTCTTTTCTCTTTGGTAGGTTGGCCTGCCGATCCTGTCTGTGTAAGGGTACTTGCCTTCCTTGAATAATTTGCTGATCGATTCCGGAGACTTCCGCAGTTTTTTGATGGTAGCCGATGAGTAATCACCACCCAGGTAGGAATCTTCCAGTTCGGGGTGAGATTTAACTATTTCGGGATTGGCCTCACTATCTGCGATTTTCGACTTCTCTTTCGATTTCTTGTTTTCCTGCTGCGCAGAAGATACAACTTTCAAGTCTGAACTCATGAGCCTGGTTTCCTGTTTCTTTCGTGCATTTAAGCGTACGGCTCCCCATTTCAGACAGGAAAAGCCGAAATCCCTTCCCTATACCCGGTGAACGATGTTTTGAGCCAACGCCGTTAAAATACCAACCGGGTCTTAAAAACATAGTATCAATTACCGGTCAATACAAGTTTTTAACGTAGGTCACTGGCTGTTCAGGATAGGGTTAAGAGTTCAGCTTGTGTCATGGCTGAAAGGTTAATGATGCGGCAGGTAACGAATCAATAGAGAAAACTCATTGATGCAGGCGGGCTCGATACCCTCCGGGAGCGGGATCTTAACCCGGTGTCCTGAGCCGGGGGCAACATCGGTTATCTTGCCATTGAGATCAGTAATGGTGGGTAAATCAAACGAGACATTGCCTTTTGTTGTCATCAAGTCCAGGCGGTCCGCTGATTCAAAGCGGTTTTTGACATCCACGGTCAGCCAGTTTGCGTCACAATCAATAATTGCACCCACAAACTGTTGCTTGTCACTGGTGGAAAAGCCGCGTTCGTAATTCTGGTATTCACCCGGTGGATGACGCCGGTAAAACCCTTCGGTAAACCCCCGGTTGGCCATGCCTTCAAGCTCGTCCATCAGTCCCATATCAAAGGGCTTTCCTGCGATGGCGTCATCAATTGCCCTGCGATAAACCTGGGTTGTGCGCGCGACGTAGTAGACGGATTTGGTGCGTCCTTCGATTTTAAATGAATCTATTCCCAGCTTTGTCAGTTTCTCAACATGCTGAACTGCCCGCAAATCCTTTGAGTTCATGATGTAGGTACCATGCTCGTCCTCATACGCGGGCATCAACTCACCGGGCCGGTTTTCCTCTTCGAGTAAAACGACCGGATGGGTATCCTCTGAATGTGATTGTTTGATGGTCAGCGGCAGGGTATCGCCGGTGCTTGTCTCCCGTGCTTCATGCAGGTCGTATTTCCAACGGCAGGTATTGGTACAAGCCCCCTGGTTGGAGTCACGATGTGACATGTACCCGGATAACAGGCAGCGACCGGAATAGGCAATACATAATGCACCATGGACAAAGGTCTCCAGTTCCATATCCGGGCATTGTTCCCGAATCTCACCCACTTCCTTAAGGGACAGTTCGCGTGACAGGATGATCCGTTTGAGACCCATACCTTGCCAGAACTTTACCGCCGCGTAATTCACAACATTTGACTGAACGGACAGATGAATGGTCTGTTCCGGCCAACGTTCACGAACCATCATGATCAGGCCGGGATCAGACATGATCAATGCATCCGGCTTCATCTCAATGATGGGTTCCAGATCATTGATGTAGGTTTTAAGCTTGCTGTTATGTGGTGCAATATTGCTGGCCAGGAAAAACAGTTTACCCATGGCATGAGCTTCCTCAATACCTTTGCCCAGTATGTCTTCCTTGCTGAATTCGTTGTTACGGACGCGCAGGCTATAACGGGGCTGGCCGGCGTACACTGCATCCGCACCATAGGCATAGGCAAATCGCATATGCTTCAATGAACCGGCAGGTGACAGGAGTTCTGGTCTTTTCATCTCGACAAGCCGTAAAATATGTTGAGTAGATTTTACAGGATTGCACTAAGTAACGGGCTATTTGCCTTGTGGCTGATTTACCGGTCCTGATACCAGGCAGTAGACCATAATTCGGAGATGATTCATGAAAAACCTAAGTAAAGGCGTCACAGCGGGTCTGATGATCGTTCTGGCAGGATGTTTGGTGATCAGCGGTGTCCAGGCGAAGGAAGGTTCCGGAAATGGACCTGCTCCATTTTCTGTGTTTGATATGGATGAAAATGGATTCATCAGTGAAGCGGAGTTCTATTCAGTACGTGAGCAGCGTATGGCTGCGAGGGCTTCCGAGGGCAAAAAGATGCGTTGTGCGAAGTACGCACCTTCCTTTGCGGATCTCGACACGGATGGAGACGGTCAACTAAGCCCCGAGGAGTTAACTGCAGGTCAGAAGGCTCACATGGGTAAATGCAAGGAAATGGGGCATGCTGATGGAAAGGGAATGAAGGGTAATATGCCCCAGTTTTCTGATTTTGACCTCGATGGCGATGGCGTGATAGTTGAAACCGAGTTCAATGAAGCTCATGCCAAAAAGATGAGTGAAATGGCGGCCAGTGGCCATCAGATGAAACACGCAGGTGATGCACCGGGCTTTGCAGGTATCGATACCAATGATGATGGTGAGATCAGTGAGCAGGAGTTTTCCGATCACCAGGCAGCGCACCACAAGCAAATGCACGAGCATCATCAAAAACAGGACACATAAGTTTTATGTGAGAGGGGGGCGGGAAAGTGAGCGGTAAAGTCTTGCTGGTGTAGTTTTCAGTTTTCATTGCTGTTTCTTTGCCTGTCTTTTTCGGGTTCCACGCCCTGGCACCCGTGCCGTCCAGACCGTTCTTAAGGAATCAAAATATTACTAACACTTGCATTTTCGGTTTTTTCCGTTATACTTACCTGTAAGTAAGATATAGGTTTTAATAATGACACGGATTAGCGATACACGCGAACAGATCATGGACCGGGCAGCACAGCTGTTGATGAGCCGGGGTTTCAACGGCTTCTCCTACCGTGACATTTCTTCTCACCTGGGTGTCAAGAACGCAGCCATACACTATCACTTTCCCGCAAAGACAGACCTTGCCCTTGCATTGGTTGACGAGTACCGGAGAATCTTGCGCAAGGGGACTTCTGAGTTCATGGCCTATGGTGGTTCAGCACTGCAGCAGCTTGAGGGTTTCTTTGAATTCACAACGAAACAATGTCACATAGGTCGTTGTATTTGCCCGTTTGGTGCGTTTTCTGTGGACTTTAACGAATTACCGGATGATCTGCGTGACGCGACCAAGGACTTTATGGAAGAATCCATCAGGTGGTTAACCAGGGTGATGGAAGTGGGCAGAAGTGAAGGGGAGTTCAGTTTCAACGGCGATCCACGGGCAAAGGCGGTCACGGTACTTGCGGCATTACAGGGTGCCCGCCAGTTGGCACGTATTCATGGTATTGAACTATTGAATGATGTTGTCATCCAGGTACGTCAGGATCTGGGCTTAATCACTTAAAAAAATTTGCATTCTTAACTTACTTATTAGTAAGTATTATTGAAAAAAGGAAATACGATGAAAATATTTAGCGCACCAATACAGCAGAATCGAAAAAATCACTCTTTCACCACGGGAAGACTCATTCCGGTGCTGGCCATAAACATGCGTAACATCATGGCTTTGATGTATAGCGGCTTGGCCGCCGTTGTGGTCATCACGCTTTCCATTTGGGTGGCGGGAATGGGCATTACTACTTTCCTGGGGGTGAGCACCTGGGCAACGGGATTTGTCTTCCTGGCCGTGGCCGTGGATAACCGCGGACCGCTTGCACTATTTCAAATGACAAGCGGTGTTGCCTTATTGGTCATTGCCCTGTTACAAAACAGCCTATCGCCGGACTTCTTTCTATTAGCCGGCGTGGTCTTGGCCACCTGGATTGCGTTTGCTGTATTTAAACGTCTGTGCCATCAAGTCTTGTAATAACCGTCCAGGACCTCTTCGATGGCCTGTAGGGTCGCTTCATCAAGCCTGATGCCGGACGCCGACGCGTTTTCAAGTACCTGTTCCGGTCTTGAAGCACCGATGATGGCGGCAGCCAGGTTGGGTTCACGCAATACCCATGCAAGGGCGAGTTGCGTCATGCTGATACCCAGTCCGGTGGCGATCGGACGTAAATTCTCGATGCGTTCAAGTAAATCCTCTTCCATCCACTGGTCCATGAAAATATTCATTTGAGGGTTTACTGCTCTTGAATCGGCGGGCGCTTTCACACCTTTGCCATATTTGCCGGTCAGCACACCCTGGGCGAGTGGTGACCAGACGATTTGACTGATGCCATTGGATGCACAAAGCGGAATGACGCCGTCTTCAGGATTACGGTAAAGCATCGAGTACTGCGGTTGACTGGATACAAATGAAACAACATCCGGAATATCCATTGCCGCCTGAATTTGCGGTGCAGTCCACTCACTGAATCCCACGTAACGTACTTTACCCGAGGCGACCACTTCGGTGAGTGCCTGCATGGTTTCTTCCAGAGGTGTGTTTTCATCAAAACGATGACACTGGTAGAGGTCGATATAATCCGTGCGCAAGCGGCCAAGTGAATCGTTCAGCTGTTTATGGACCTGAGCGGATGACAAACCCTGGTCCGTGTCCGTCATCGGAAAGAAAAGCTTGGTGGCGAGAATATAGGAATCGCGTGCCCGGCCCTGCAAAGATTCACCGAGAAACGATTCCGCTGCACCCTTGCCATAGATATTGGCGGTGTCGATAAAATTGATTCCACAATCGAAAGCGCTGGCCAGGCAATCGCGTGACCTCTTTGCATCCACGGCGACACCATAAGTGAGCCATGAACCCAGTGCGATTTCTGAAACGTTCAGCTCACTGTTACCCAATTGACGATATTGCATGAGTTGTTCCCTTGTGTTTTGTGCAGGTTCTCTTGATGCTGCACCGATGGTATAGCTTAACAAGATATGTCTGTGATGCCATGAGTAACAAACGAAACTTTCGGATTCGATTACAATCGTAATTGTAGACCTGTTACGGAACCTGAATATGAGACCATTGATTCGCCTGTTGACCCTTTCCCAGTTATGTTGGCTGCTGCTCGCGTGTGCTACCAGCCCTACGGGTCGTCATCAGCTGATGCTCGTTTCTGAAGAATCATCGATTGCTTCTTCCAAAACAGCCTACCTGAGCACCGTAAGGGAGTTGGACAATGCAGGCAAGCTGGAAGAAGACTGGGTCATCAGGAAACGTGTGAATGTCATTACCGGTCTGTTGATTACCGAGGCGATCAAGATGCGGCCTGAGACGGCAGACTGGGAGTGGAGCGTGGTCGTGATCGATGACCCGAAAATGGTCAATGCCTGGTGTATGGCCGGTGGGAGGATGGCTATCTATACCGGTATGATCAAGCAGCTTGACCCCACTGATGACGAATTGGCCCAGGTGATGGCCCACGAGATATCGCATGCACTGGCAAAACATACGGCAGAAAAAATGTCCATGCAGATGGCCACCAGTATAGGTGTTGCAGCCGTGGGGATTGCCTCTGACAATACCAGCGTCGCACTCACCGGTGCGGCACTGACGGCGATGCTCGCTGTTAATCTGCCGAATAGCCGGGCCGCTGAAAAGGAAGCTGATCGAATGGGTATTGAACTCGCTGCCAGGGCAGGGTTTAACCCGGCGGCGGCAGCCACGCTGTGGCAAAAAATGAGTGCCGTCTCCAAATCAGGTACACCGCAATTCCTGAGCACGCACCCTGAACCGTCGAACCGGCAGCGGGAGTTGGCACAATTGGAACCGGAAATGCGAAAACTCTATGACCCAAACGCCGAGCACGCGATTTACCCATTGGATTGAAAAGCTGTAGGTTTAGCGCGAGGTGCGTTTTGCGATCATCCGGTGATAGCTCTCCGGGAACCAGCGTTTGAACCTCCATGCGTTACGGGTTTGGGGATGGGTCAGCAGCAGAAATTTATTTTTGCTGACGGCCGACATGATTTCCCCGGCGACCTGATCCGCGGTGACACCTGAAGTTTCCATCCAGTGTGTGACTTTGGCTTTTGTATCGGCCCGGCTTGAACGAAAAGAGTCCAGCAAACCGGTCTTGACAAAAGCGGGGCAGGCGACAGTCACCCCTACGCCGTAGGGATGCATCTCTGCTCTTAGTGCTTCTGACAGGGCCACAACCGCCGCCTTGGCTGTTCCGTAGGCGCTGATGAAAGGTAATCCTGCCAGGCCGGCAAACGATGAAATGTTGACGATATGACCCGCTTTTTGGTTTTTCATGACGGCAGCGAACTGATGGCAGCCGCGCACCACACCCATCAAATCAATATCCAGTACCCAGGCCCAGTCCTCCATGCTGGTATCTTCAACGTTACCGGCAGCGGCCACACCCGCATTGTTGACCAGCACCCCGAGGCCGCCCCATTGCTGTAGAACCCTGTCATGTAATTGCTGCCACTGCCCGGCATTGGTGATATCCAGGTGCAACGCAAAACAGTCTCCATCGGGGTTGTCTATTTCTGACAATGTCTTGAGTGCGCGTTGTTCATCAATATCTGTTACAGCAACACGCCAGCCCCTGGACGCGTAATGACGGGCCAGTGCAGCGCCAAAACCGCTCCCGGCACCGGTGATTGCAATAGTGTTGTTCCATTTGGTTCCTGTCATGGATAATTCCCCTGAATAAGCCGTGCGAGACTCTGGTGTGTGATCGCGCCCTCTTAACTATAACAGGCTAATTACCGACAGATTCGGCCAGTACAGAATCCAATGTGATTTTTATCGCGACGCGATAATCGTCTTGAAAATAAGCCAGGTGAAGACAGGTGATAAACTAACGATGACGAACTGTGCCGCTTGCCGGAACAGGTATCTATTCCAGGGTTTCTTCCCGTTTGGATTGTACAGGCTCCGGGGAAGCCAACAGGCCTGAGTTACTGCCAAGTACAAGGAAATTAGCTGATATTTCAGCAATATCCCTTGAATCGGGTGCTGGGGCTACGAGGAGAAAGATCAGGGAAGCTAGAATCAAGGTCTGCTTCAGCATACTGTCACGGCTGTCACGGCTGTGCCGGAAATCCTTTACCGGCTTCCCTGTCGGTTGAATGCGAGGCTCCATGCCGTGCAAACGCTGCGAAAATCCCTTTCGACCGTCCATGAAAAAAATTATGCTCTGAATTCAATAGGTGCTCTACTGTCAGTTTTTACAGGTTGATCAGATTCCCAAAGCTGAGGCAATTTCTTCGATTTTCTCGTTGATAGCGCGATCAATAACAGCAACTCTACCCCAGTCACGATCGGTTTCTGAGCCGATTTTGTGAGTCGCATCGATACCCATTTTGCCACCCAGTCCGGGTTTGGGGCTGGCGAAATCGAGGTAATCGATCGGCGTGTTTTCAACCAGGACAGTATCGCGTACCGGGTCGGACCGGGTGGAGATGGCCCATATCACCTCTTTCCAGTTGCGGATGTCGATGTCGTCATCGGTAACGATAATGGTCTTGGTGTAGGTAAATTGCCGCAGCCACGACCATATCCCGAACATGATCCGGCGTGCGTGGCCGGGGTAATGTTTGCGAATACTGACAATGGCCACGCGGTAGGAACAGGCTTCCGGCGGCAGGTAGAAATCTACAACCTCGGGAAACTGCTCCTGTAACAGGGGAATAAACATTTCATTCAGGGCGGACGCCATGATCGAGGGTTCGTCTTCGCCCGGTTTGCCCAAATAGGTTGTCAGGTAGATGGGGTTGTCGCGCTGGCTGATGCGTTCAACGGTGAATACCGGGAAACTTCCACGTGAATTGTAGTACCCGGTGTGGTCTGCAAAAGGCCCTTCCATGGCCATTTCGTCAGGATAAATATGACCTTCCAGCACGATTTCAGCTCCATGCGGAACAGGCAGACCGGTGTGGGTGGATGTTACGATCCTGCTCCTGCGTCCACGCAGCAGGCCAGCGAAATGATATTCGGATAGTGTGTCTGGGATGGGTGTGACCGCAGCCAACAGGGTTGCCGGATCAGCACCGATAACAACGGATACGGGAAATGGTTTTCCAGGGAAAGCCTGTTGAAATTCGCGCAGGTCCTGGGCACCGCCCCGGTGGGGTAGCCAACGCATGATCAGCTTGTTTTTCCCGATAAGCTGTTGACGGTAAATGGCGAGGTTAACCCGCGGTTTATTGGGGCCACGGGTGATCACCATGCCCCAGGTAATCAATGGGCCGGCATCATCGGGCCAACAAGTCGATATCGGCAGTGTCTCCAGGTTGACATCCGGGCCTTCGATCACCTGCGCCTGCCAGGGTGCCTTGTCCACCTCTTTGGGGGTCACATGGGCCAGGCGCGCAAACCCCGGTACCACATCGAGTGCCGACTGCCGGTCTTCCGGCAGATGGGGGTTCCTGAGAAATGCCAGGTCACGTCCCAGGTCAAACAGCTCATGTCGCTTTTCAAGCTCCAGTGCTGTAAGTATCCGCTCCTCGGTACCAAACAGATTGCCCAGCACCGGTACCCCGTAACCCAGCGGACGTTCAAATAAAAGAGCAGGGCCGTTGTTGAGGAGACTGCGATGACACAGGGCCGTGATCTCCTGGTCCGGGGAGACCGGATTGCCTACCGTTTTTAATTGTCCTGTTGATACCAGTGTGTCTGAGAACTGGCGCAGATCGGCCCAGGCTTTGCGGTTGACCTGGCGGTGATGGTGATCAAGTAGCTTGTTGAGTCGCATGAGTGCCCTCCAAAGCAAAATGCATGCCCGCCTGTTCAAGCAGGTAGCCGTTACAGGCACCCAGGGGCAGCAAACTCAGTAGCTTTTCGCCCAATGGACCCAGGCCGGCACCTTTCCGGGCAGCATCAAAAATTTCAATAATCTCCATGGTATGGCTGTGCTGTGGACTGATTCTCATAACATCAACACCCAGTGAAACCAGGTTGGGAAACAGATCCAGCACCTGGTGGGTCAGCGCCGACTGGGTTTGAATGCCGTTGAGAACCAGGAACGGCTGATCTTCCCTTGTTTTCAGAAGACTTCCATCCGGGTAGTCCAGGCATTTGAACTGACAGTCGTCTTTTGGCAGGTTGTGCGAACGGGCGGTATAACAGCGTGCCGAGTAGGCCAGCGGCAGGCGACCCAGTGCAAACACCTCTGTTTCCACACCCTCCGGCCGATCCGACTGTAAGTCTCTCAATGTTTCCAATCCCAGTTCAACCGGCAGAACCCAGCGTTTCAAGCCCTTGCGGGCCAATAGTTTCAGGCTGCGGGAATTGTAAATATTCACACTGGGACCGGTAACGAAATTTTTGCCTGCTGTGCTGAGCATGTGCACCGCCGAAATATCATTGGCTTCCACCATGAATGCATCGTTTTGACACAATCTTTTCAGGCTACTCATTTCAGAAGCGGCTTCCAACAGGGTCAGGGAAGACAAAATTACTTCCTTGCCGCCTTGTTTTAATTCATTTCCAATTGCGACCCAGTCTTCGGGTTTTACCAGTCGCCGTTTTGAGCAGATCACTTCACCGAGGTAAATGATGTCCGCAGCGCTGTCTGCCGCCTGCTGATAAAAGTCCAGCACACGTTGGCGCTCCCAGAAGTAAGTGATGGGGCCAATGGATAATTTCATCTTCTTCAGCAACTATTGCCAGGGCCGGTGATAAGCGCCAAGCGTGGTTTGAGAGCCTTCTGAAACTTCGGCCAGTTCGTCCATCCATTGATCCTTTGGCTGATAATCGTCCGGGTTTGAAAGACATTGATCAATCGCAGCACGCATAACGGCGGTCACCTGTGCAACGTAGGCCGGGCTGCGCTGACGCCCTTCCACTTTTATGGCGCTGACACCCATTTTTTTGAGCTCAGGCAGGATAGACAGGGTGTTGAGGCTGGTTGGTTCTTCCAGCGCATAGAAAGTATGTTCGCCGACCTGGAACCGCCCCTTGCAAAGGGTCGGGTAACCGGCCTTTTCACCTTCCCCATAGTGGTCGATTAATACACCGTTGAGACGTGTGTTGGTACCGTCGCCGGTCTCTTCCCAGCGCACATGTGATGCCGGTGAACAGGCACCATAGGTATTCGGCGACCTGCCGGTGGCATAACTGGACAACAGGCAACGTCCCTCAACCATCACGCACAGGCTGCCAAATCCGAAAACCTCGACAGGAACGGGAGACTGGGTGATGACATGGGCGACCTGGCTGACCGACAAGACACGTGGCAAAACCACACGCCGGATGCCAAAGTTTTCGTGATAGAAGCTGATGCCCTCGGCACTGGTCACTGACGCCTGCACAGACAGGTGCAGCCTCAGCTCCGGCCAGTGTGAGCTTGCGTAATCAAGTACACCGATATCAGCGAGTATCAGGGCATCGACGCCATAAGCCGCTGCCTGGTCCACCGCTGCTTTCCAACGGTCAAAACCCTTTGGTTGGGGAAACGTATTGATGGCAACATATACCTTCCGACCCCTGTCCTGCGCGTAGCGGATGGCTTTTTCGAAAGTGCGCTCAGTGAAATTGAGTCCGGCAAAGTGACGCGCGTTGGTATCGTCCTTGAAGCCCACATAAACAGCATTCGCGCCATTGTCCACGGCCGCTTTCAATGAGGGCAGGTTGCCCGCCGGACACACCAGTTCCATAGTCGATCCAGTTTGCGCTTATTGGAATCACATTCTAGGGTCAGAATCTCTCCTCACATTGATCTGTATCAACACATTGCGGTAAACGGTAAATATACTGATGCGAAACCCAGACAGGCATGGACTATGCTGCCAATTCCCAAGTTCGTTCGTCCCATAGCCAAATCAGTGATTGGCATACCGGGACGTTACATTCCATACCCTGTTCAGAAACGGGTCTTATCACTGGTCTTGAACCAGGCATTTCGTGAGCCACTACATCATGGTGAGCTGGACTTTCTGGAAGGTGCCAGGGTCAGGATCAGGGTCACTGATCTGAATATCGACTGGCTGATCCGCGTTGACAGCGATAGCTTTACACCGATCGATCGGGAACTTGAAGACGATGTACGTATCAGCGGCGAGAGTCCTGATTTTATCCTGTTGGCGACGCGCCAGGCTGATCCCGATACACTTTTCTTTCAACGCCGGATTCGAATCGAAGGCGATACGGAACTCGGTTTGGGTGTCAAGAACACCATGGACAGTATGGATTGGGACGATCTGCCCCTGCCGTTGCGCAGGCTATTGCAAGGTATTGGCCTGGTGATTGAGAAACTGCCGAAACGGGCGAAAAAAGAACAGCCGTAATTCTCTGCTGGGCTATGCCAGGCGTTCTGCAGTTAAAACCTGGAAGTTATCAAAAAGAAAGGTGTCTTTTTGAATTTTGTAGGGTTTGCCCGTGTTCTCTTCAATGGCTTTTCCGATATCGAAAGTGTCCCACATTTCAGTCGCATAGGGCTCAAATATATAAAAATAGATACGTCCAAGCATCTCTAAAATCTTCAGTCTTGGTTTGTGGAACTCACCGAAAACGACCTTGCCGCCGGGTTTTAACACTCGATTGGCCTCTTCGATGAGTTTAACTTTTTTATCCGAGGGCAATTCATGCGGAAGGAAAAATACCACTACATAGTCAAATGACTGGTCTTCAAAATCCAGATGGGTAGCATCCTGTTTGAGAAAGGTGCACAACTTTCCAAAACGCTTCAGCTTTCTCTCGGCATTGTCTATCTCGCTTTGCATGATATCGGTCAGAACAAATTCGCTCGCATCCTGCTTTGAACAGCTCTCGGCAATTTTTTCAGACACGTTTCCGAAAGCGCAGGAGATTTGCAATATTCTTTTGCCTTTCAATGATGGATTCAACCTTTTTACTACGCAGTCCACCAGTTTGCTGTACTGACCTAATAATATGCTCGATACAACGAACATCCGGTCTGCCAACCGGATAAAAAGCGGGCTTTTATAAATCCAGTAAATATGGGCTGTATCAGGGTCTGATTTGACCATGCTGGTTTGATAGATCAGGGATATACGGGTGACCAGGAAAAAAAACAAACCGATAATGGTCAAAGCGGCGGCAACGATGGTGATTAAGAAGGTCATGCTGTCAGGTTGAACGGTCATATTTATTTCACTTCGAATGTCAGGGTAAATGCAATGCTTCAGATGGCTTGTCATTCCAACCAAAAAATGCGCCTAATTATGTGATGGATTGTTTGATTATGATGCCGCTGAGGGCAAATTTCACACGTCCATTATCTACGTTAAAGAGGAGGAAAAATCTGTATGTGAATTTTACGTGTATGGGCTAATAGTGGCAATAGAATCTTGGTCAAAATTACCTGATTCGCGTCTCCTTTCGCAGATGTTTATCAAGCGGCGGAATTGAACTGTTTCACTCCGGTTCTTCTTCCAGAATATGGAAGTCACTGAACATCACGGTTTTCAGTTCGGCAATAGTACGGGTCAGTTCCTGCACGGACTTACTATCAGGTGATGACTGGGCGCCCATTTTTGTGGTTGCCAGGGCACCGACCACGCAAGCCTGGTCCAGCGCCTCCTGTGGGTGCAAACCTCTTACCAAAGCCACCGTCAGTGCTGCTGTAAAGGCATCGCCGGCACCGGTGGTGTCTACCACATTCACTTTCGGTGGTTTGGACTTGGCAACCTGGTGGCCTTTGCAGCTTAAAACAGCACCCCGTGCGCCAAATGTGCTGGCGAGCAGGCCTGTAAAACTCTCAAGTTCTGACCCCAGTGCCTTCGCTTCTATTTCGTTAACCACCAGCAAATCGACATGCTCGAGCAGTTCATGGGGTACCGGCTTGACAGGTGCGGCATTGAGACAGAAAAAAGCGTTATTCGCACGTGCAGCCTTCAGAATGGTTTCAACGGGTACTTCAAGCTGAGCGATACAGGCATCGGTCTGAGGAAACTCAAGATGTCCGGCATCAAATGCCGAATTGGCGCCGGGCGCCACTACTATCTGATTTTCACCCTCTTCATTGACCACGATCAGTGCCAGCCCGGTTGAATAACCCTCAAGTGGTTTGCAATAGCGCAGGTTGATACCCTCAGCGCGCAGTGTTTGTAAGGCCTCTTCTGCTACCGGATCGTTACCAACCCTGCCCACCATGAAAACAGATGCGCCCAGCCGGTGCGCTGCGAGTGCCTGGTTGGCGCCCTTGCCACCGGGGAAGCGATTGACCACGGCATCGGTAATGGTCTCTCCCGGTTGCGGAAATGCTTTCACACGGGCCACGATGTCCAGGTTAATAGAGCCGATGACAGCGATTGATATATCGTTATTCATGACTTGAGCCGATCAATTAACAATGCAAAAAAACCGTCCGCATCCAGCTTGAAGAGCCAGTTTGCATTCCGGACCTTGTCGGTAACACCCCAAAAATCAACCGCCGTGTGGCCACGGGTCAACGGGGAACCGGTTTCAATTTCGACATTACACATTTTACCCTCAAACAGCTCCGGTTTAAGCAGGTAAGCAATTGTGCAGGGGTCATGTAACGGGGCACCGTCACTACCGTATTTCTCGCTGTCAAATCGACTGAAAAACTCCATCATTCCAACCACGGCTGCACCCACGGGCGTATCGAGTGCCCGAATCTGTTCAATGCGTTGTTTTGAGACCAGCGCCTGGTGGGTGACATCCAAAGGTGCGATAGTCAGTGGCCGGCCGCACTGCATAACGATCTGTGCCGCATCCGGGTCTTCAAGCATATTGAACTCGGCACTTGGCGTGGTGTTGCCGGCCTCGCGCATGGCTCCACCCATCAGAACGATTTCCCTGATCTTTGGCAGGATATCCGGCTGCCGGGAGATGGCTTCCCCGATATTGGTCAAAGGGCCGGTTGGCACCAGCGTGATGCTGTCGTTTTCTGCACCAAGCAGGGTTTTTATGATGAAGTCAACCGCATGCTGGTCCTGAAGGGGTATGGCAGGCTGGTAGACGGCGACGCCATCGATACCGGTCTTACCATGTACATTTTCAGCTGTAATCAGTTCGTGCCGCATGGGTTTGTCACAGCCGGCAAAAACCGGTACATCGGTCCTGCCTGCCAGTTCACACATGATACGTGCGTTACGCTGGGTTAAGTCCAGAGGTACATTACCGGCCACGGTGGTGATTCCCAGGACATCGAACGCATCGGGGCAGGCCAGTGCCAGCAATAACATGACCGCATCGTCCTGCCCGGGGTCACAATCAATGATAATTTTTTTTTGATTCATTATTGATTTGCAGACGTCCTGTTTGGGCAAGTTTACTGAATGTGCATGGCTTTGTCCGGATCAAATGAACAAAGGGTTTGACTCGCGAGCCATTTCGCTGGATTCTTGATCACTTTCCTGCGAAACCAATACGAAGAAATAATATGAGCGAAATCGCAAATCAAGACAAATTCCATCCAGGTGAGGAGTTCTGGGGGCAGCCCAAGGGTTTGTATATCTGTTTTTTCACCGAGATGTGGGAGCGATTTTCATTCTATGGCATGAAGGCCCTGTTATTCCTGTACTTGATTAAATACCACATGTTTGGTGATGCACCTGCCTACCAGTTATTGGGTGCCTACGGGGGCATGGTCTATGCGATGCCGGTCATCGGTGGCCTGCTTGCAGATCGCTGGCTGGGTATGCGTAAGGCGGTAATTATTGGTGCCGTGTTGTTATGTGCCGGGCATTTTGGCATGGCTTTTGAAGGTGAACAGGCCCGTTTGGTCGGTGGCGAGGTACAGCGTGATGAAGGGGCTTTGCAGATATTTTATTTTTCCCTTGCGCTGATTATTGGCGGTGTTGGTTTCCTGAAACCGAACATTTCAACCATCGTCGGCAAGCTGTATCCGCAGAACGATCCGCGCAGGGATGGCGGCTTTACGATTTTCTACGCCGGTATCAATATTGGCGCGCTGTTTGCGAGCCTGATATGCGGTTACCTGGGCGAGACCTTTGGCTGGAAGTACGGTTTTGGTGCGGCAGGTATTGGTATGCTGCTGGGTCTCACGGTATTCTTGACCGGTCAGAAATACCTGCACGGTCATGCTGAACCAAAACAGCCGGAATTGCTGAAAGAAAGTGTGCTCGGGCCGCTGAACCGTGAATGGACCATCTACCTGGGGTCGCTACTCGGTGTCGGTGTCATCTGGCAGTTGATGCAGAACACCTGGACCGTGGCCGGGGCCATGCATATCATGTCCGTTGTGCTTGTGGCCTGGTTTGTGTGGTTCGTTACAGTTAAATGCAACCGTGTTGAGCGTCAGCAAATGATCAGCCTGGTCATGCTGATTTTCATGGTCCTGGTGTTTTTTACCCTGTATGAGCAAACCTATGGGTCCTGGGTGGCTTTTACCGACCGCTTATTGACCAAGGATCTGTTCAGTGTTTCAAATGTCACCGCTGATCCGGTTGTTCCATGGACCATTGTTCCACTTATATTGAGTCCATTGGCCATGTTGCTCGCGCTAAATTTGGCGAGTCACGACAAGCTTCGCCAGGGTGAAGTTCTGCTCGGATCAGTTGCCATACTGATGTTGGCTGCCTTTATTCGTGATATGTCATTTGTGCAGCAGACGGCGGGTTCATTAACCTTTCTCGGTGCCTTCTTCATCGTTGCTTTTACACCGTTTTTTACCTGGTTGTGGCCATGGCTGGACAAGCGCGGCCTGAACCCCAGTAAACCTGGAAAAAGTGTGATTGGTCTGTTTCTGGCTGGATTGGCTTTCCTGCCGATGGTCTATGCGGCACACCTTGCCGGGATCAACGGTGTTGCCAGTGTCTGGTGGCTGGTGTTGGCCTATGCGATTCTCGAACTCGGCGAACTCAGCATTTCACCGATCGGGCTGAGTGCCGTAACGCAATTATCTGTACCCAGTGTCGTCAGCGTCATGATGGGGGCGTGGTTCCTGGCAACTGCCTATTCCGAGGTGCTGGCTGCCAAATTTGGCGAGTTGACTGCGATTGATGTACCTGAAGGGGAAACAATGGATGTAGCGGCTGCCGCTGCCAGCTATGGTGATCTGTTCATGATGATGTTCTGGATTGGAATGGTTGCATCAGTGGTGGCCCTTGCCCTGATTCCACTGGTTCGGAAAGGAATGCACGGCGTGAAATAGCTGCGTACACTGGGATATGCATTGCACATTTCATACATCCATCGCCGACATTCCGTCTTCACTATGGAACGCACTGTTTGATAGTGAAAACCCCTTTGTACAGCATGACTTTTTGCTGGCGTTGGAGGAAAGCGGTTGTGTCAGCCCGCACACGGGTTGGCAGGCTCAACATTTGGTGCTGATGGATGGGGAAGAAGCCCTGGCAGTCATGCCCCTGTATGCTAAGAATAACTCCTATGGGGAGTTCGTATTTGACTGGGGCTGGGCCGAAGCCTATGAACGTCACCAACTGAATTATTACCCGAAACTGGTGACTGCCATTCCTTTTTCGCCGGTCGCAGGTCCGCGTGTCGGTATGGCATCCACTGCGGTACCGGCAGCTGTTTTCACCGCGTTGCTTGATGCACTGCATCAACTGGCAGAAAGACATCACTATTCCAGTTGGCACCTGTTGTTTCCCGGTCGACGCTTGCAAGCAGCCTTACTGGAGATGAAAGAAGAAGGGGCATTTCTGCATCGCGAGGCAGTACAGTTTCACTGGTATAACCGTAACTATACCGATTTTGGTGATTTCCTGGCCACACTGCGTTCCTCCCGGCGTAAGAACGTAAAAAGAGAGAGAAGGCTGGTGGCAGAGCAGGGCGTCAGTTTGCAAAGAATAACAGGTGCAGACATAAGCGATGAGGAGTGGCAGGGTTTTTTTCATTGTTACATGAGCACCTACCGGAAACGAAGCGGCCATGACGGCTATCTCAATCGGGAGTTTTTTGACCGTCTTCGCAAGTCCATGGCCGAGCAGTTAATGCTGGTCGTTGCACGCCATGAAGATGAAATCGTTGCCTGTTCCCTGTTTTTATTTGATAGTCGTCGTCTGTATGGGCGTTACTGGGGTGCCTTGAGGGATTTTTCCTGTTTGCACTTTGAAGCCTGCTTTTACCAGGGTATCGAATTTTGTATCGAACATGAATTACAGGAGTTTGATCCGGGAACCCAGGGTGAACACAAATTGATGCGGGGTTTTGAGCCGGTCAAGAGTGCTTCCTATCACTGGATTGCAGATAGCCGTTTCAGGGTGGCTATTGCCGACTTCCTCAATCACGAGAAACGCAGCACCGACAGTTACAAAAAACAGGCTGAGGCCTATTTGCCGTACAGGAAAGGCGAAAAAGAAACCCGGAAATAGAAACAGGAATGACAAGACATGAAATCAATCCTGTCCAGGGAAACCATGGGTATTTTTTTCGATGTGGCTTAATAGCCTTTCGGTTGTTCCCGAAAACTGAGCACAGGTGCTGTAATCAATTTTGCCGGTGCCGGTCTGAAGACCTGCTGGTCATCGTAAAACACGCTATTCCCCTGGTCATCCTGCGGCCACCAACCGGGAACCCCTGCGAGCGGTACGGGTGACAGGAAAGCGGGTTTGCTTAAGATGCGACCGCTCAGCATTTGTTTCGAAATCTCGCGGTCAAGACGATGCAGCATTTCCTGCCGGGGGAGTTTCATGAAACCTGTATTGACGTGTACGAGCAACGCCTTGGCGGTCATGGCCTTATACGGTGACAGGTATTTTTCGAGTATCGCGTGACCGCAGATGGATAGTAAAACTGATGCTCCGAAGTTACCAGACAAGAAGGCAGCGGACCAGCGTCGTTCCGCCAGTGCCTTGAGTAACTCCAGCCGGTCAGAAAATACGATGACACCGCATTCGTCAAACAAGGTCAGTGCATCGCGTAATTGACCCCTGCTGCCGCGTTTCAACTTTGCCCCGGCCTGGTAGTGCAGGCTGTTCATCGCAGCCTTGATGAGAGGGAAGCGCATCCAGACCAGTGCGTTGAACAAATCGTGCCAGCTATGCGGGCGTGTGCTCACCTGGCCGGTGGTGTAAATCCGGTATTCATAGTTTTCATCGGCAAGCCGGTCACTCGCTACAAAACGGATGGGCTGTCCGCCCCCGGAGTTCAAACCCTCGGGTAGCAGCGCATTGAGTTGAGAACAGGACGGGAAATCCGGGCCGGCCAGGTCATGCAAAAAAGGCAGATAATCCTGCCAGTAAGGCAGGGCTCGATCAAAGTGTGAGTTCGATAGCTTCACCAACAATTTCCAGGGCTGTCTGCTTGCAGGCGGGTAATTCAGCATCGCTTGTCTTTAACGGTACGGTGCGTTCACCCCAACGCAGCAGACCTGCTGCCCGGGTCAGTCCGGCACCAAAAGCGGCCAGCAATATTCGATCTCCTGCCTTGATGCGACCGGCCTCAAGGGCCTCGACCAGGGCAACTGGAATGGTCGCGGCAGAGGTATTGCCGTATTTATCAATATTCACTTCGACCTTGGACATATCGACTGACAGGTGTTTTGCCAGTGACTCGATAATACGTAAATTGGCCTGGTGCGGAATGATCCGGTCAATGTCGTCCTGCGTCAGACCCAGTTTATCCAGCACGATTTCTGTTTCCCGGGTCATACCCTTGACGGCCCGGCGGAATATTTCGCGGCCATCAAACTGGACTTTAAAGGCGGCATAGTCTTCAAGAAATCGATTGCCGGCTGTTCCAAAGTTTGGCAACTGCAAGGCGTCTGCTGCGTCACCTTCACAACCAAGGTGCGAATACAATAAACCGGATTCCTGTTGGGACGGTTCGACTACCACGGCGCCGGCACCGTCGCCGAATAGTACAGCAGTATCGCGATTAGACCAGTTAAAAAACCAGGTGATACGTTCCGAGCCGATCACCAATACTTTTTGATAAGTGCCGGAGCGAATCATGGCAGTTGCAACTTCCAGGCTGTAGATAAAACCGCTACAGCCGGCGTTGAGGTCGAATACGGCGGCGTTGTGCGCACCGATCTTGCGTTGCACGTGGGCAGCGGTGCTGGGAATGACAGTATCCGGTGTACAGGTGGCAACAATCAGCAGGTCTACGTCATCCGGGTCGATATCTGCTGCAGCGAGGGCGCGTTGCCCGGCAACCGTGGCCAGATCACTATTGGGAACGTGTGAAACCCTGCGTTCACGAATACCGCTGCGGGTTCGTATCCATTCATCAGACGTGTCGATGACACTGGCAATTTCATCGTTGGTTAAAATTGCGGGTGGAACGCATTTACCCCAACCGGTGATCGCAGCATATTTAGCCATAATTCTTATTGTCCTGAAGGCGTGTGATCGTCAACTAGCAGTGAAAATATTATAACCCAAACATCGTTCAAATTTTTGCTGCGGTAGTGAATATCGACAGATATTCTTCTTGTGAATTCAGTACGCTAGAGTATGTTCAGAGTCAATCAGGTGCCGTCGTACAAATCAGGACTTGCCCGACACAGACACTTGCTGCACTCTGCAGTTTTTGAACAGATCGGCGGGCGATTGATATGACAACTCAACTTCCATTGGAGGTACGCTTCCTGAAGCGTTATGCACGCCAGTTGCACATGGCCGGTGTGCCGGCACACCAGTTTGAGCGCATGATGACAGCCCTGGCCGACAAGCTGGGATTTAACTGCCAGGCACTGTCCAGTCCGACTTCCATTTTCCTGTCTTTTCAGTACCAGGATGATGAGGACGACAAGCGCCCGATCCCGACTCAGCTGGATCGCATGAATCCACCGGCTATCAATCTTGGTAATACGGCTGAGCTCTATGATATGGGTCACTGCCTGCTTGATGGTGAGGTCAGCACCGGGGAGGCCTATGCGAAACTCAGTAACTGGCAGCCGAAGCAATTGTATCCGCTGTGGTTGCAAATACTCTGTTGGGGATTAACCGGGGGTGCGGTGGCAGTGATGCTGATGGCAAGCTGGGCAGGAATCCTTGCAGCAGCGGTCAGCGGAGCATTGACTGGTTTGCTGGTGACACAGGCCGGTGCAGCGCTCAGGGAAGGCGGGTTGGAGGCCATTGCCGCTCTATTCAGCACTTTCCTGGTATTTGCCTTGAACAGGCTTGTACCGGGTCTGGATGTTTTTATCGTCATCATGTCCAGTCTGATCGTATTGATTCCCGGTCTGGGTCTGACGATTGCGGTCACTGAACTGTCAACCGACCACCTGGCCTCAGGGTCCGCACGTCTGTCAGGTGCCCTGGTCACCTTGCTTAAACTATCACTCGGTGTATTGATCGGCACGATAATTGTAGGGTGGTTTGGCTGGGCTCCGGAACCTGAATCGGCAAGCAGTCTCGCCTCACCCCCCGACTGGTTCCGATGGCCGGCCTTACTCGCCGCGGCCTTTAGTTTTGGTGTGCTGTTTTCGGTGCGTAAGAAAGAGTTTCATTTCGCCATGCTCGCGGCCATTCTCAGCTACGTGATCTCCCGTGTTGGTGTTGCCGCCGGCGGTCTGGAATTTGGTGTTCTTGTTGCCTCGATGTCAGTGGCTGTTCTGTCAAACCTTTATGGTCGCGTTTTCAAGCAGTCAGGTGCACTGATCAGGGTGCCCGGAGTTATTTTGCTGGTCCCCGGGACCATTGGTTACCATGGTGCAACGGCATTGTTTCTGGATGGTGGTGCGAACCTTACCGATACCACCTTACTGGCCTTGCGTTTACTGATTTCATTGGTTGGTGGATTGTTGTTTGGAAATACGCTGCTGCCGCCGAGGCGCGGTCATTGAGCGAGGTCAAAGTACTGATCAGAGGCTCCTTAGGTCCTCGAGCCCATCATGGATCGTTTCAGTTCGTGCCAGGTAAGACCGGACTTTTTGTCGATACGAATATCATCCACATTCGCCGGCCACTGGTTGCTGCCGCTGACAAAGTCACCATCAATAAAGTGATGAAGGACAGGCGTGCCTGCCACATTGATCGCTGCCGGTGCGATTGTTAACCCCCTTGTGGCAACCAGCTGATGAGCGGTGGCTGGTGCCATGTATACCGGGACCGGTCCCATGCGTCCACTCATATCGGTGTGACAATGTCCACAGATCACCAACTTGACATGGTTTGCTTCAGCTACTGCCGATTTTATTCCCTGGAACCACTCTGAACCCCCCATATCAATCAATTCAATTCCCGTTTTCATGGGTGGGTGATGAAGGGCGATCAGCGTGGGTTTATCCGATTGATCAAGTTCTCTTTTTAACCAGGATAACCTGTGCTCATCAAACTCCGGTAACTCGGTTCCATCGGCGCGACTGTTAAGCGCCAGGATTCTAAATGGCAGATCTTCAACCGCGTATTGGAAAGTGCTGTCTTTTGTTGGAAAGTTGGAAGTTCCTGCAAAAACTTCAGTCATCAGATGCGGATTATCATGATTGCCGGGTAGAACATAGCTGGGCATTTTTAACGGCTTGATCAGCTCAAGAAAGTGTTGGTAGCCTGCTTTGTCCCCATGCTCCACGAGATCCCCGGTGATCATCACTACATCGGGTAATGGATTCATGCGATTGATCTGCCGCACCGTCTCTGCCAGGTGGAGTGTGGTATCAACTTCGCCATGCAGAATTTCTCCCGGTGGGAGAATGTGTGTGTCCGTGATCTGAATTAGCAGTGTCATAGTTGCAGCGATAATGCCCGTTACAGGAAATACGTTATGGTCTTATCCTGGCACCTGTATGTCGTCACAGTATTAGTTTTGAATGATCCTCAGGGTCCAGCGTCATGAATATACACGAAACAAACCTGTCATTCATTTTGCTGTCTTATGAGTTTGCGAAAACCTGGTGCGCATAAAAATATTGGATGATGCGCAAAAGGGTGAAGGGGGGTTGATTCCTGATGTCAGGAACACTACATACATTATAAATATGTAATATACATTTCTAAGACATTCGAATTTGGTAAAGGAAATAGTATGAGTTTTTCAAAAAAGGTTTTGTGTCCTTATTGTGCTGCAGTGAACAGGATTCCCGCTGAACGTCTTGGCGATAATCCCCTCTGCGGGAAATGCGGAAAGAACATCTTCGCTTCGAAACCCGTGGAGCTCACTTCGGCTGATTTTCACAAACAAATAGCCAATAGCGAGATACCTGTGCTGGTGGATTTCTGGGCACCGTGGTGCGGTCCATGCAAAATGATGGCGCCGGCTTTTGAGAAAGCGGCCATTGCACTGGAGCCTGATGTCCGGCTTGCCAAGCTGAATACGGAAGAAGAACAACAGATTGGTGCTCAATTTGATATTCGTAGTATTCCGACAATGGTCCTGTTTAAAGACGGAAAAGAAGTCGCCCGGCAATCAGGAGCCATGATGGGTGGCCAGATTGAACAGTGGGTCAGGCAGCACCTCGTCTAGTCGACTGACTATGTAATACAGATAAATGTCCAACGGCTATTGCCACACAGAACCCTGCACGTTATAAAGTTCTGTGTGCCGATGCTGACGTCAATAACTGGTAAATATAACAAGAGATGCCTGACGGCAAAAAAGAAAAATAGTTATATGGTAAACAAACCTGGCTTATGTCTTTTGTTAATGCTCACTTTAGTGCTAACGGCTGCGTGTACGACGCCGTTAGAAAAGATGCAGCCTGTTGACGATGTCTCTGACTGTCATATTATCTACGATGCAGGAAGCAGTGCGACCCGCTTGTTCATATACCAGGAAACCGCAACAGGCTGGTTGAAACACAAGGGTCCCCAGACCGATTCACTGGCAGATCCAATACGCAAAAACCGTGGAAAATCCTTGTCCGATGTCAATGTCGTGATCGCCAATGTGCTCATTGCGCTGGATGACATGCGTCGCGATGGCCAACCGGACAGAAACGGAGAACCGCAATGGCTTGCGTTCGATTGGCGGAGTTACTGCAGTATTAAGTCGGCGGCTGTGTATGCAACTGCCGGTATGCGGCTTGCGGAGAAACAGGATCCCAGCAACAGTGGGTTGCTGTGGAAAAGGTTGAATGAAAGCCTCAGCAAAAAGCTTGGGATGAATGTAAGCACACGCACACTCTCGGAGTACGAGGAAGGTCTGTACGCCTGGCTGGCGCTGCGTGAATTAAAGCCGGATGGAGACTTTGGTGTCGCAGAAATGGGAGGCGTATCACTCCAGGTGACCTTTCCCTGTCCATTGTGTGAAAGCGCCAGGCAGGTCAGGGTAAAGGGTGAGGTCATGCCGGTCTTCAGTCATTCATTTATAGGCTGGGGTCAGGATGAGGCCTGGAGAAAGTACAGGAACATTAAAGCCTGTGCCCGGGGCGCCGCTTTGAAAAATTCGAATTGGCGAGTGGATGATTGCGCGGTCGTGATGGTGGAGTTCGCAGAAGCTGCTGCCGATGTAAAAAGAATGGTCGAAAACTCTGACGGTTTTCACTGGTACCTGAGCAGTGCATTCCGTTACATGCGAAACAGTGATATTGAAAATTTTTGCCGCAGAGGTATCAATGATGGTTTCCAGCCGGAGTCTTCGTGTTTTCGGGCCGTTTACCTGGCCGGTGTATTAAACACCCTGGCTTTGACGGAGAACTCTGAACCAACTGATGTGAACTGGACACTGGGTGCCGTGGTGTGCACGGCCACCCGGTGTCTCGAAGTTCAATAAACGCTTTGGGGCTGATCAGCTTTTAGCAGGGATATCTACCTCGCCTTTGACATCACGAGAGCTGATGCCGCCGCTGCCGTCTTTCAGTACGCGAAAGTCGCCACCGACATTATCGGCGCTGATATCACCGGAAGAGTCGCGCTCAACAATAACATCGCCACTGATGTCAGTTGCCTCGATATCACCCGAGCTATCCGACATAACCAGCACACTGCCGTTAATATCCATGGCTTCAATATCGCCGGAACTGTCGGACTCAATAGTCACGTCACCTTCGGCTCCATTCACTTCTATATCACCTGAGGAGTCACTGATAGATACCGGGCCACGGGCTTTCGCAATATCAATGTCACCCGAACTGTCCTTGATTTCTACCGCGGCAATGTTCTTCAACGACATGTCACCACTGCTGTCTTTAACATCCAGTGCTATATCCTGTGGTACCTCAATCTGCAGATCAATCCGGGCGTAACTGTTACCGAAAGATGTCCAGCCGCCGTCTGTATCGGGCAGGCTTACTTCAATCCCTGCACTCTTTCCGCTCGTGGTATTGATCTCTGATGACTCTAACCAGGATTCTTTTGAAGCGCAGACTCTGCCGTGGATGATGGCCTGGTCGGCTCCGGCAACCCCGACGATATCAAGGTCTCCTGCAGCCGCCGCAATGATCAGTATTTCGCTGTTGGATAAGTCGAGTGTTTTATCAATGTTTTTTTCGTATTTGCAGCTTTCGGCCGAAGCATCGGTACTGAATTGGTAGATCAACAGAGCGGTAAGCAGCACTGCCCAAAAGCGGATTGGAAATGTCATGGTTGTTCTCATTGGTCTCATTGTCCTCACTCCTGAATATTTTCAAGTCCCGGTATATCTCAATGCAAGAATAGAGCCAGCCAGGAAGCTGACCCTGAAAATGCGAAAAATGTCTGGTTTCAGTGTTTAAGACGACGCGAGGGCAAAAATGGTTGCTGGAATTGCCAGGATTTTTGTTATTGAAAGGTGGATATCGCCATCCGGGTGCCATTTTCACCAGCTTTCCCGCTGTCGCCCGGGCTTTGGGTTGAGCCAGTTCAGGAAAAAATTGTCAGGTCCCGGGGCAAACAGGTGATTTCAGCCGGTGAATTGCCACAGAACTCACCATCCGGACCCAATAACATTCCCTGCGGCGAACGAATGATGATATGGGCGGCTTTATATGTTGTGACTTCACGGTACTCAATGTGCCGGCCGTCATAGATGGTTGGAAACAGTTTGAGTAATCGGCTTCTGGGCAGGTTTTCCAGAATAGTCACGTTCAGTTGTCCGTCATCGATTTCAGCTTCCGGTGAAATCAGGAAGTGTGTGCCGGTATATCGGCTGTTGGAAAAAGTGACAAAAACATTGTCGCTTGTAACCGATTTACCATCGATTACCAACTCCAGTGGGTAAGTCTTGAGCTTCAGGACCTTCCAAAGGGTCGCCAATGTATAGGCCGCTTTACCGAGAAACTTCATTTTCTGCGCGACTAGACCTGCGTCTACGGCAAAACCCATGGAGACGATATTCACAAAGTAAAAGCGCTTGTCGGTTGATTGCACCAAACCGACATCCACCTCGCGTGTATGTCCCCGGTGTATCAGTTCAATGGCGTCTGTCAGAGCGTCTTCCTTTAGGGCAAGTTCACGTGCGAAGGCGTTACCGGTGCCAATGGGCAAAAGACCCAGTGGAATTCGTTCAGGTTTGGGGTGTTGGTAAAGACCATTGAGAACTTCAAAAACGGTTCCATCGCCACCTGCTGCGATCAGCCCATCGTATGCTGAAAGTTCGGCACCGGCGACCAGTTCAGTGCCGTGACCGGCATGCGTCGTTGCTATGAATGTCGTCTTGATGCCCAGGCTTTCAAATTTGGCCTTGATGGCAGTGAGCTTCTTAACCGAACGGCCATTTGCGGCATTGGGGTTAAAAATTATTAGCAGCTTCAAACGGTTTTTTCCAGGCTTCGGGTGAAAGGGATTAAGCAAGACATTCTATTGTACTTGTATTTTGTTTGGTATCCTTAAGCTGAAATACTGGAAGGACCCAGGATCCCGATACGGTAATGCTAGCGAAAAAGACGAGCTTCAGTCGAAAACTGCACCTGGCGTTTGGCGCAATGTTAGTTATTACGCTTGCGTTGGCGTGGTATTTCTATGACAGCGTCCAGTGGTTTGAGTATGACGTGGAACGCATCACCGTGGCTAATTCCATATTGAATGGCCATCGCGCTCTTGCCACGCATACCGCACAAAAGCTGAGTCTGATAGAAGACAGCGTTGCTGATGAAGCCATTGGTGATTTGCCACGCTGGGCTGATAATGTCCAGGTTTTGCGAAACGCTATTATTGATATCCGGCTCGCCCTGGCAGAAGAAGACGAAATGAATAGTGCCGGAGTTGATACGGATGCGATGGAAATCCTCAATGAAATGGAAGGTCTTGTTGAGGCCATAATTGCCTCAGGTGAGACCATCAGGACAGCCCTGGAGGAGCAAAGACCGGGGGATGCAAGGTTAGAACTGGAACAATTGGGTAGTACAGGGACGGTAGATTTATTTAATGAGCTGATGCTTGAAACACTGGCAGCAAGCAACAAGAAACTGGCACAGGCGAATGCCGAAACCATATCGCTGGCGCATTACATTACCGGTGTACTACCACTCTTTATGCTGACGCTGGTGGGTTTAACTGGAATGATCGCCTGGCTTTTTTCACGAAGCCTGACCCGTTCTGTAACCGAATTACACCATGGTGCAGAGGCTTTCACCAAAGATGATCTGAACCACCGGATACCCGAATTGCAGGAAATGGAGTTTGAACAGTTGGGAGCAGCATTTAATGCCATGGCGCGACAACTTGCTGAACACAGGTCTGACATGCGCGACTCCAATATTCGCCTTGAGGCAATTGTTGAAGAGCGTACACGAGCCCTGAAAAGCAGCAACGAAACACTTGAGCGGGTGGACGAAAACAGACGCAAACTGCTTGCTGATATCTCCCACGAGTTCCGCACTCCGTTAACTGTCATCCGGGGTGAGTCTGAAATAGCCCTGAGAGGCAAGATCAAAACCAAGGTGGAATACCAGGAGACGCTCACGCGAATCATTGAGCAGGCCGATCACACCACCCGTCTCGTTGATGACCTGTTATTTATTGCACGTGCAGATGCCGGAGAACCCCGTTTGAAAGTTCGTGAGGTATCGCTTAATAAGCTGCTCAATACAGCCTGCGCAGATTTCAGCTCGCGGGCTGAACAGGATGGAATCAGTATTGAACCGAAACTTGGCAAAAATGAAGTCATGGTAATGGGTGATGCAGGGCGCTTACGTCAGGTTTTTTCGATCTTAATCGATAATGCCTTGCGCTATTCCGCGCAAGAAGGCAGTGTAACGGTTAGTATGAGCAGGGTCGGTAATGAGGTTGTCGTGAAGGTGAAGGACAACGGCATCGGCCTGACACAAGAGGAGGCACGACAGGCATTTCAGCGCTTTTTCCGGGGTGGTAAAGCGCAGAGTCATGCCCGTGGTACCGGACTGGGTCTGCCCGTTGCCAAGGCGATAGTCAAGGCACATAAAGGAAGAATTACCCTCTCAGGAGAACCGGGCAAAGGTGCACTTGCGACCGTGGTTCTTCCCTATGAAAACACGTTAAAGGCTGTAGCATGAGAATTCTAATTGTAGAAGATGAAACCCGAATTGCTGATTTTTTACAGCGTGGTTTACGCGCCGAGGGACACTTTCCAGTCGTGGCCAATGATGGTGAGTCCGGGTTGGCATTAGCGCTCGAAGGCGATTTTGACCTGATTTTACTGGATATGATGTTGCCGGGTGTCCACGGGCGGGACATATGTCAGCAACTGCGTATGAGTAAGGTCAATACACCTTTGATCATTCTTTCCGCAATGGATAGTCTTGATGACGTGATCGCCGGTCTGCGTATGGGGGCTGATGATTATATGACCAAGCCGTTTTCATTCGAGGAGTTGCTGGCGCGTATTGAAACGGTGATGAGACGCAGTTCGGAAGTCGCCAGTGAAGAACAATCGCTGGCCGTCGGGCCGTTGGCTTTCGATCGCGAATCATTGCGGTTTACGGTTGATGGTGAGGAAATCAGAATGACCGCCAAGGAGTTGGCGATTATCGAGTTGTTGATGAGTCACCCCGGTACCTTATTCAGTCGCGAGCGAATTCTCAGCAATGTCTGGGGAATGAATATGGATCCTCTGACCAATGTGGTGGATGTCTATATTGGAAAGTTGCGCAAAAAAATTGATGGTGACAAATCCGACTCGATCATTGAGACGGTACGTGGTCTTGGTTATCGGCTGAACCTTTGAGTGCATAAAAAAATTCATTAAAAATTTAATCTAACTTCATCTTCGTTTCAATATCTGTTCAGGCACAAAGACTAATATGATCTTGTGGTTCTCGGTCACAAGATCAGTTTACCCCTTGCTGACTTCCCAAGTGCAACGAGAACTTCAAAGACCCGACCACCATCTGGGTGTTTTAATCGGTGGCGAGCTGAGCAGTCAGGTGGTTGGTAAGGTCTTCGGTTACTGGATGTAACTGGGGCGCTGCAGGTGTGTACGGATACCGTCCTGCAGCGTTGGATTTCAGTAATCGAATGGAGTGAAAGTATCATCACCGTCTCGCAGGGACGCGGGGGCGGTGGCTTTTTCATTGCCGTATATCGTATTGCAGATGCTGAGTGGACAGCTTTGCTTCTGCACTGTAGACGATTGTGCCAAACTCAATGGTTGCCGGGGCCAGCTGAATCTTTGTTGGCTGGGGTTGTATTAACAGAGCCGTCTGCCCACGGAAAAATGCTGCATCATCACCGGCAATCGCCTGTTCTACTTTGCTCACCGTTAAACCAATTTTACAGTTGGCCAGTAGTTGCGGGTTGCCCACAAATACTGACTCCAATGGCGATGGTTGGGTTTCAATGGTCACTCCGAATCCGGACCAGTTGGCCGTCAGCCTGTTGGTGCCGGTTTCGAAATTGCTTAGCAGGCTATTGACTACCGGTGTACCTGTGAGCCGGCTGTGAAATGGCCCGCTCCATGCAGTGATACAAGCACTTAACGGCTTGGCAATATTAACCGGCTTGAAGTCCAGTTCACCATCCAGTTGCAACCTGGGTTTCAGGCGCATATCGAGCTTAAGAGCAGCCAGGTCTCCTTCGATCAGGAAGTTGGAAAAGCTGGCGGTGAGTGTTCCCCTGGCAGGTGACCGGGCGCTGACCTCTGCCACTGTTATATCCTGGCTCAGAGCTTTCAAACCGTTTTTAACTGACACACAGGCAGAATCTTCAAATCCTGATTCAATCTGACAGCTATTAAATACCTGGGCGTTTAAGCGGTCGCATTCGCGCTTTTCATCTTCAGCACGGCTGATACAGGCTGCGCGTTCATCATCATACCTGGCGTTTTGACGGTTTCGTGCTGCCTCGCACAAAGGGTCGATAGCTTCGCTGACACAACGGTTATTCAGAGGGTTACGGAACTGGCAGGAAGAGCAATCACGAGTGTCTCTGAGTCGCTTGCACTGCGTAAGATTGACCTGGCAGGCAGGGGCGGGAGAGCAGTGGCGTTGCTCACAGGTGATATCGCCGGTATCAAATGGCTGAAGCTGAGCTGAGAATTGCAATGCGGAAATAACGGAACCGTCAAATTCAGCATCAATACTCAAACCTGCCAGCGAAGCCTGCAAAATGTCCTGCAGAAACGGGCGCCTGACTTCAATCAGTGCAATACCGGGTTTGTCGTGGATGATCGAAAATTCGGATGTCCTGCGGTTAAATTCATCCAGGTATTCAGGGTAGCTTAGGCTTGTCCGCGTTCCCTCTAAAATGCTAACCGGGGTTTCAGGTTGAATTTCGCGAATGGATCTTGAAGCCAGAATACAGCCTGATTCTTTCTCAACCACCAGCACTTCCCATTGTTCTGTCGTGTCGCTTGCAGATTCTTTTGAGGACCAGGTTCTCCAGCGTTTGCTTGGCCCGACAGTCAGTTCTTCAGCGGCAAAGGGCAAACCATCCGCGAACCAATAGTGGATAATGGTCAGGGGACGTATTGCACCTGAAATCTCGGAGTAAAAGTATTGCACGTCCGCTGCGCCATTCATGTTCCTGGCTATACCGACGGGTTCACGGGATTCAATAGCGCTGGCAAACTCCGCTCTTGAAACGGTCACATCAGCAGGACAGGTCGATAAATCCGGGATAAAGGACATATCCAGTGCAATACTTGTGGTTGACGCTTCAACGAGTATGGCACTACCTGCGATCGTGAATACACCCCTGAGCGATTGCGTGTTTCGGGCAATCGTTTCGGAAAGTTCGGGCAGAGACGCGCCAACCTGTATCTCGCCCAGTGGAACAGGGTTTACCGGTATGGTGTTCCTGCCACTTTCGACCACGGCCTGTGCCAGGTCTGCATTGATATTTTTAAGTGTGCTCTGGATGAACTCCGGAACAGCTTCAGCATAAATGCCGCCATCAAAAATGAAATCTTTGGATTTGATCTGAATTTCACTGAAACGGGGCCGCCATTCCAGGCCATTCCCTCCGTATTTCAGAAGGATATCCCCGGAGAGTGCGGCAGTGATGGTGTTTCCGTCATTATCTTGAATATCAATTATAGATTCTATATTGATGATTTGATTATGAAAAATATAATCCATTTTGCGGAATACATAGGTGTTGCCCAGCGCCGCCTGCGCTTCGAGTGTCGTCTCAAAGTGGTTTGCCAGCCAGTGATTGTCCAGCCTGATCAGTGTTTCAATATGGACCAGTTTCTGCAATTCAAGCATTGCGCTCGTAGCATATTGGCTCTGGATTGCAGTAGTTTCGGTATCAGGCACTGTTGTCTTAAAGGTGGAACAAGCCGACACCAGCTGTAAACCAACTGCCAGGAAAAAGAGATTTCTCAGTACTGTCGCCATTTTAAAATAGTTCTTATTAGCCCCGTTTTCCCCTCGTCTGATCATTCAGACCAGTGGTATTCTCCCAATGTTGTCATTTGTGACCAGGTTCCTGTTTTGGTGGCTCCGCAGGTGGTCGTTTTCAGTTAGAGATAACGATACTCTCTCATGAGCTTCGTTCGTGGTCGCTCTAACCTCCATTGTCGCATAATCTCTGATTTCCGCCATCCTGACTATTGAAGAATGGTTAGTGCTCCGCTAACCCTCATGCATTCATTATAGCCAGAGAAACCGTTGCAGGTGCGTAAATCTGAAATTCACAGCCAGTTGCCAGTGCTATTTCTACTTCCAGCCACATCCAATGATCACCAGTACCATGATGCATTTCACTTCGGTGCCGTACTTTGTTCGCCAGCCAAATTCGGGTGTGATGACATCCCAGAAACGTTGAAGATCACCACGGACACCGGGGTCGTATGCAAAATAAACCAGGTCCGGTGTGTAGGCAAAAGGCACTTCAGGAAGCGGCCGATCCAACATGGCTACCAGATCCGGTCTGAGCGGGTAATGAAACTCTCTCCGGATCTCAGTGTTGTGTTGTGGAAGTGGCTTGCCGAACAACCGGTCCGCTGCAGATTCTTCGGTGAAAAACTGCCGCGCCAGTATGGTATTGGTCAAGTGCCTTTTCTCCGTTTCACTCATGCTATCCAGGTCAGGCTGCAAATTTCGTGCGACAGGGGTTGTTTTTACTGGCGGTGGTTCGACCACGACCGGCTTAACTTCAGTTGCATTTGCAGCTGTGGTTTGCGGTTGTTCAGATATCAACACGGGCTCAGTTTCCGGGTCAGGCTCAGGTCTCAGGGCTTCGGGCTCTGGTATAGGCTCCGGCAGCGCTCGTGATTGCTGGCTGAAGGTTGTCAATTGGAGTTCAATTGCTGTAATTAACTTATCATCGGGTGGCATTTGTCTAGCGATTGGCAGCAGCAAAAATATGGCATGTAAAGCAAGTGCGCAACACAGGGCCAACCAAATACCGGCTTTTCTTCCGGTCCTGGTTTGCATCGGCTTTTGCCGGGGAGTGTGCATCGCGAAATCTTACCAAAACACCGTTAAGCAGGTGTTAAGTTCATATTTGTTTTGCAGTTGTGATAGCCTTGATGGGTGTCTTCGAAACAGAGGGTGCCGCTGATGAAATGTTCAAAGCAAACCTGTCTCCCGTCCGGTTTTATGAAACGGCTGATTCTTCCGGTTCTGACCACGCTGATCGTCCCGGGCTTTCTGGCAGGTCAGTTGATGGCATCCGGGGAGGGCAATGCAAAAGAACTGGTTCGTGCGGCGATGGATCATTGGCGGGGTTTGAGTTCCTACTCTGAAATGACCATGACTATCCATCGTGCTGACTGGGAACGGTCCATGTCGATGCGGGCCTGGAGTGAGGGTGACAAACTTTCCCTGGTGCGGGTGACCGAGCCGAAGAAGGATGCGGGTAACGGAACGCTTTTAAAGGATAACGATATGTGGTCCTTTTCTCCCAAGATTAACCGCATTATCAAAATCCCTTCATCGATGATGAACCAGGGTTGGTTGGGTAGTGACTTTTCCAACAGGGATATCAGTAAATCGACCGATATTCTTGATCAGTACGAGCACAGCTTAATTGAGCAAACACAACTTGATGGGCACACTGTTTATTCCATCGAGTCAGTTCCTCATGAAGACGCTGCGGTCGTCTGGGGTAAGAAAATTCTGATGATCCGGGACGACTTTGTGTTGTTGGAAGAGCAATACTGGGATCAGGACGGTGAGATGGTTAAGGTCATGCGGGCACGCGAAATCGTTGAAATGGGGGGGCGGGCCGTTGCCAGTGTGTTACGAATGGGCAAGCTGGAGACACCGGAAGAATGGACCGAAATGACGGTCTCAGCCATCCAGTTTGATCTTGAGTTACCCAAGGGTATTTTCACACTCTCCAGCCTCAGAAACCCCAGGCAATAGCAGTTCAATGAATGTTCCGCGACGCAAAGGCAGTGCTCTCGGTCTCAGTTTTCGGCTTGCGTGGCGTAATATCTGGCGTCAGAAACGCCGGACCTGGTTGACCGCACTGGCGATGATTTTTTCCAATATCCTGTTGGTTTTCATGATTTCGCTGCAGTTCGGTTCTTACGAAATGATGATCAATAATACCCTACGGATGTTTAGCGGGCAGGTGCAGGTGCAACGCGAAGGCTACCAGGATAGCCAGAAAATGCGCCAGGTCGTGAACGACATCCGTGATTTGGCTGGTAACATCCGCGAAATGTTCCCTGCCGCCAGTGTGGCTGCCCGTGCAAATGCATTTGTGCTGGTTTCGAGTGAGGATAGATCCTTTGGTACGCAACTGGTGGGTGTTGAACCCGATCAGGAACCCGGTATATCGAGCATTCCCGGTCTGTTGACTGACGGTCGTTACCTGGATGATCCTGATGCCCCCGAGGTCGTCATCGGTAGTGTAATGGCGAGAAACCTGAAGGTACAAACAGGTGATGAACTGACCTTCCTCGGCAGCGGCAGAGATGGATCATTCGCTGCCGGTGTCCTGGAGGTGGTGGGAATTTTCAGTTCCGGTTCACAGGATATGGATCGAAGCCTGGCGGAGATCCCCCTGGGTTATTTTCAGGAAGCGTTTGCGATGGAGGCGGGTGGTCATGTCATCGCACTGGCTGTTGACGAGTTGGGCGCAGTGCCGGCGATGATCGGACCGTTGAAAGCAGCAATTGGTGACCGGGACGGGCTGGTAGCTCTTGACTGGGAGGAACTGATGCCGGGACTCAAGCAGGCCATCCAGGCCGATATGACCAGCGCCTGGTTCATGTATGCGGTGTTGATAGTGCTGGTTGCATTCAGTGTGCTTAATACGCAACTGATGTCAGTGCTCGAGCGTACGCGTGAGTTCGGTGTGATCATGGCGTTGGGTATTAAGCCACGCAGACTAGCTTTACTGGTTTTGCTTGAAACTTTCCTGATGGCTTCGCTTGGTTTTTTGATAGGTATGTTGCTTGGGGCATTTGTGTCCGGGTATTTCGCCCAGGCCGGGTTTGCCTATCCCGGCATGGATGAACTCGCGGCCAAATTCAATATGCCGCCGGTAATCTATCCCTCTTTTGACCTGCTTTCCATCATGCTTGGGCCGGTGGTGGTCTTTATATTCTGCCTGTTCGCTGCTATTTATCCGGCCTTGAAACTATATGGTTTACGACCGGTCGATGCGATGAGGGCTGTCTGATGGGCATGCCGGTATCAGCCATGTCCAAATTGGCCTGGCGTAATTTATGGCGAAACTACCGGCGTACGCTGATCATGCTGCTGGCCATTGCACTGGGCGTGTGGGCGATGATTTTCATGACGGCCCTGTTACGCGGCATGGTCGATGACATGGTCAGGCAGGGTATCAGCGCTTTACCGGGTCATGTTCAGATTCACGCAAATGCCTACCGGGATGACCCGTCGGTTATGCACAGTTTGCCTGCTCCGGACAAAGCCCTGCTTGATGTGCTCAATAGTGAGCAGGTATTGGCCTGGAGCAGCCGGATAAAAGTACCTGCAATGATTTCCAGCGAATACGACAATGCCGGGGTTTCATTAATAGGGGTGGATCCTGATGGGGAGTTGGCACTGGGATTTAATGCCAATGACATTATAGAAGGCCGCTTTCTCAGCACAGCGGGTGATAACGGTATCTTTGTAGGCAAAAAGCTGCTGCACCGCCTCGAGACACGCCTGGGTAAGCGTGTCGTGGTGATGAGCCAGGATCCGGAAAACGCCATTGCGGAGCGTGGTTTCAGGATAGTGGGGGTTTTTGAAGCCGAGTTGAAAAACCTCGAGGAAAACATGGTTTACGCGGGTCGTGACGTGGTGCAAAACATGCTTGGTATAGGCACGGATGTATCTGAAATTGCCGTTCTGGATTTCGACTATCGGGCAAATGACGGGCTCGTATCACGTATCCGCCCGGTAGCGCCAGCCGATTGGGAGGTGCTGTCATGGGTGGAGCTTGACCCCTATCTCGGCACCATGATGCGGGTCATGAACGGTTTTGTTCTTGTCTGGATGGTGGTGATCTTCCTTGCCCTTTCTTTCGGACTGGTAAATACACTGATGATGGCGGTGTTCGAGCGGGTACGGGAAATTGGTCTGATGCGTGCTTTGGGGATGAGGCCATCGGCCATCGTTTACCAGATACTGGTGGAGTCAATCATGCTGCTGGTGCTGGGCCTGGTGATCGGTAACCTGGTGGCCATTGGCACCATTGCTCCATTGAAAGACGGCATTGACATATCGGTGGTGGCGGAAGGTATGGAGATGATGGGTGCATCCAGTATGTTGTATCCGGTGCTGCAATGGACAGACCTGTTGCTTGCCAATGCCGTTGTGATCGTCCTGGGTATCATTACCAGCCTGCTGCCGGCATGGCGCGCGGCACGGTACAGGCCGGTTGAGGCCCTGAGCCGGACATGAATATCAATCCACGCAATCAAAGTGAAATGCTCAGTCTGTTAAATCTACCGGGGCCAAAGCGATGTCAGCCATAAGTTGTAAAGACCTGTGCAAATATTATCAGCAGGGTGATGCGGTGATAAAAGGCCTGGATCATGTCAGCCTTCAGATCGATCAGGGTTCGTTTATTTGTCTTTCAGGGCCTTCCGGTTCGGGTAAAACCACCTTGCTGAACGCCATTGGCGGTCTTGATTCTCTTGACAGCGGTGAGATTGCCATTGACGGGGATCGTGTCGACTTACTTGGAAAATCTGCACTGGCAGATTTACGTCTGCATCAAATCGGTTTTGTATTCCAGGCCTATAACCTGATTCCAGTGCTCAGCGCCCGGGAAAATGTGGAGTTCGTTATGCAGGTGCAGGGTGTGAGTGCAGCGGAGCGTCAACAGCGATCGTTGAGGATTTTGAAGGAGGTCGGACTGGAAGGCATGGAGGACCGGCGCCCGGCCCAGTTATCCGGTGGTCAACAACAACGCGTGGCAGTCGCCCGTGCCATTGTCAGTCAACCCAAGCTGGTGCTGGCAGATGAACCGACAGCCAACCTCGATTCCCGGAGTATGGAAATACTGATGCAACATTTCCGTGACCTGAACCGCATACACAAGGTGACTTTTCTGATCGCAACGCATGATCAGCGGGTGATGGAATGGGCGGACCGTTTGATCAGTATGGAAGACGGGCGTGTGATCAGGGATGAGTTGCAGCAAGCCCGTTGATGGTGCGTGATGCGCAATAGCCGGTTCATAGCCCCGTGTATGCTGATACAGGTGCTGTATTTTGGCATAACTCTGTCCGCAGTTGCTTCGGAGCAGTATTCCAGTGCGACTCAGTGGAGCTTTGGCGGACACGCCAAATATCAGTATGTGTACACACACGTTCCACAAGACAGTGTGTTCTACAGCATCAGTGGTGAAAAACTGCAAGACCACAATCTGGAAGTTCGTTTGAAGCTTGCCGCCAGGCGTGACCGTCTGGACTTTGAAGCGCATACACAGTTCATTGCAATACATTCAGACACGCTTTCGGGTTTCCGTGGTCTACCGGGATTGCTTTTTCCCGGTAGAGATGTAATCAATGACGATCGCCGCTGGTTTGATCTGACCCATGATTTTCACAATCAGGGCAAGAATGCCACGCTGGTACGCCTCGACCGCCTCAATCTTGGCTACACGGGTGAAAAAACGGTCATCCGGTTTGGCCGCCAGGCAATCAGTTGGGGCAACGGTCTCCTGTTTACCCCGATGGACATTTTCAACCCCTTTGACCCGGCGGCAGTGGATAAAGAATACAAGACCGGCGATGACATGCTCTATGCCCAGTATCTTCTGGATAATGGTAATGACATACAGGCTGTAGCAGTGGTGCGCCGTAACCCGGTTACCGGTGAGGTCAACCAGGACCAGTGCTCCCTGGCGGTGAAATACCATGGTTTTTGGGATAGTAATGAGTTTGATGTATTACTGGCAGAACACTATGGGGATGCGTTAATCGGGCTGGGTGCCAGTAGCAGCCTTGGCGGTGCTGTCTTGCGTGGTGACATGGTTCTGGACGATACCGATTCAGGTTCCGTTTTATCCGCTGTTGGCGGAGTCAGTTATTCCTGGGTATCCGCCGGACACAACTGGACAGGACTGCTGGAGTACTATTTCAATGGCTTCGGTATGAAGGGTGGGGACTATTCCACCACCGGGCTTGCGGAAAATCCTGAGCTTGTCAAAAGACTCGCCAGGGGCGAAGTATTCAATCTTGGCCGTCATTATCTCGGTGCATCAGTGACGGTGGAAGCCACACCACTTCTTAAGCTCACGCCAAATCTCTTTATCAACCTTGTTGATCCCTCGGCGCTGGCACAACTGACGCTGAGCTACGAATGGAAACAGGATATCGTGTTGCTGGCAGCCCTGAACATTCCAATCGGCCCGAATGGCAGCGAATATGGTGGAATCGACGCAACGCAAACCGCTACGTATCTCTCAACCGGTCTCTCATTGTTTACAGAGTTGGCATGGTACTTCTGACTTTCTGCCAGAACCCACTGAGCGCCAGTACAAATCTCCAGTCCACCGGGAATATGATGGGATTCTCTGCTGTCCGGAGACCCGGATGTATCGCGTCGAACCAGGCAAAATAAATACTGAAATCAACTGGATCACAAAGTGCGCAGCGGTTATTGTCAGCAGCGTGAAAAGAGGGTGCCCGCGATGTCTTTGCAGGGGTCCGGGTTTCGGGTATACATAAACGTATGGTGCTTCTGAAAAATGTGAGGAATTAAATGTCCGGTACAAATATGCGTCCGGTGATACGTCGCTGGCTTGGCAGAGTTTCAGTTGGATTGGTTTTGCTCGTTTTTCTGGGTTTTCTTGCGGGTTATTTATGGCTCCGCCAAAGTCTTCCACAACTGGAGGGCAATATCCAAACTGCCGGAGTAAGCCTTCCTGTCAGCGTTTCCCGTGATGCAGATGGTGTGCCAACCATACAGGCTGCCAACCGCAGTGATGCATCGTATGCGCTTGGTTATCTGCATGCACAGGAGCGTTTCTTTCAGATGGATCTGTTGCGGCGCTCAGGTGCCGGTGAGTTATCTGAAATTCTGGGTGATGCGACCCTGGAATTTGACCGTAAACGCCGCCGTCATCGCTTCCGCCACCGGAGCGAGGGGGCGGAGGGTATATTCACAGAGGAAGAAATCGCCATTACCAATGCCTACACCAGTGGTGTCAATGATGGCCTGGCTGCACTCGGGGCGGCCCCCTTTGAGTATGCACTGCTTGGTGCGGAACCGGAGGGTTGGACGAATGCTGACAGCATGCTGGTTGTTTATGCCATGTATTTTGATCTGCAGGATTCAGACAACCGCTATGAACGTGATTACAGCCTGGTGCATGACATCATGGGTGAAGATTATGCCAAATTCCTGGTGCCGGGAAGCACGTCCTGGGATGCCCCCGTCGATGGTGGTTTATTGCCGCCGGCACCTTTTCCTGCAGACAAACCCCTGCCGGAGAGGAAAGCTGCCTCGACAGGTGCTGCCAGGTTACCGACTGATGAGGTTGTGCTCGGCAGCAATAACTGGGTGGTAAGCGGGGCTTTGACCGAAACCGGTGCTGCCATCGTGGCGAACGATATGCACCTTGGTCTTGGTGTGCCGAATATCTGGTACCGGGCGCGTTTGTTGATCCAGGACACAGACACCGACATTACCGGTGTGACACTCCCGGGTGCGCCAGTCATTGTGGTTGGCTCCAATACCGATATTGCCTGGGGTTTTACCAATTCACAGACCGACACCCAGGATATTATTTTCATCGACTGGATCGATGAGGCAGCTGGGATTTATCAAACTCCTGATGGCCCGGCAGTTATGGAAAACATTACCGAAACCATTTGTAGTAAAAGCGGCAATTGCAGCGATTTTAGTATTCGGGAAACGATCTGGGGCCCGGTGCTCGAGACGCCTGACCACTTCTCACGGACCATGGTGACCCGCTGGATTGCCCATCAGGAGGGTTCGGCAAACATGCAACTCATGCAGATGGAAAATACCCGGACGATTGAAGATGCTTTCAGAATCGCACACAGGGCGGGCACACCGGCACAAAACATGATGGTGGGAGACCGTGAGGGCAATATTGGTTACACACTGCTGGGTCCGGTACCGGCGCGATTCGGGTATTCAGGATTGCTGCCGGGCAGTTGGGCGGATGGCAGTCATGGTTGGAACGGCCGGCTGACGGGATCCGCCATCCCGGCAATAATCAACCCCGCACAACAACGCCTGTGGTCGGCCAATTCACGCATGGTTTCCGGCGATTTGTTGACCAATGTCGGTTTTGGGAATTACGCACTTGCAGGCCGTCAGCACCAGGTCCGTGAACGGCTGTTGGCACTGGACAGCGCGGATGAGGATGATTTGTTTGCAATACAGCTGGATGTTGACGCCCTGTTCCTGGCCCGCTGGCGTTTGCTGATGCTTGATCAATTTTCAGCGAGTACGGACGAAGCCGTGCTGGCTGCTCTCGACAGGGTTGAAAACTGGGAAGGCCGGGCCATACCGGAATCGGTCGGTTACCGCGTGGTACGCCGCTTTCGCAGCCATATCATCATGCGCGTCATATCCGGATTGACGGAACCGCTGCAAGCTTACCTGGGTGAACGTTTCCCCTGGTATAGCCGCACCGTTGAAGGCCCGACCTGGCGCCTGGTAGAGGCGCGACCCACGCACCTGTTACCACCCGGGTATGACAATTGGGATTCCCTGATCGACTCAGCGATGGGTGATGTCCTGGAAGAGATTACCGAAAATGGTGGTTTGGACGACTATACCTGGGGTGCCTATACCGAGCTGGCCATTGATCACCCCTTGAGTGCATTTGTACCCGGCCTGGGTTTACTGACTGATACACCGAAGCAGCAGGCACCAGGTGAGTTCAGCAATATGCCGCGAATCAGTGCGGGTACTTGGGGTGCTTCAGAACGAATGGTCGTGTCACCCGGACACGAAGAAAATGGGATTTTCCAGATGCCAAGCGGCCAGAGCGGTCACCCCTTGTCACCTTATTTCAACAAGGGACACGAGAACTGGGTCAGTGGTAAGAGAAGTCCGTTTTTACCGGGCCCGACAGAATGGACCCTGGTTTTTCAACCCGCGGAAGACTCAAAAGGCCTCAAATGAAGATTTAATGAAGCCAGATCAGAGAAAAATAAACGGGTGTAAACGCTGATGAGAAGCGTACCAGTGCAGGTCTGGCGCTTAATGGTTGCCTATGCATTGATGATGGCCGGTACATCGCTGATGGTCCTGATTGCCGGGATTATCGGTACGCAGTTCGCTCCTTCACCGGGTCTTGCTACCTTGCCCATTGCATTGACCATCGTGGGTGTGGCCCTGTCAACCTTGCCGACCGGCAGCTTGCAAAACCGTTTCGGTCGCAGAAAAGTATTCATCAGTTATGGATTTCTTGCCGTGATGGCAGCATTGCTGGCTGCGCTGAGCCTGGTTTATCAGAGCTTTGGCGGGTTTTGTATGGCAGCCGTATTGATGGGATGGTCCGGAGCTGCAGGTCATCAGTACCGTTTTGCAGCAATGGAAAGCGTATCCGCTGAAATGGCTCCCAAGGCCACCTCGGTGTTACTGTTTGGAGGGATCCTTGCCGCCGCTATCGGACCGGAGATTGCAGTCCGTGGCCAGCACTTGCTGGCGGCAGAATTTGCCGGTTCCTATCTTTTGCTGGCAGGTGTTTACCTGCTGGGTATCATTCTGATCAGTTTTTATCATGAGACCCGGACAAGCAGCAACCGGCGAGTCATTCAGGGCCGCCCGTTGCTGGAGATCATGCGTTCTCCGGTAATTATCCTCGCCGTCGCCGCTTCTGCAGTCGGGTACGGTGTGATGAGCTTCGTGATGACTGCCGGTCCGGTCAGTATGCACGAACATGCCGGTCATGATATGCAGTCAACCAAGTGGGTGCTGCAGTCCCATATTGCGGCGATGTACCTGCCCTCGCTTGTGTATCCCTGGCTGCACAGCCGGTTCGGTTTCAAACGTATGATGTGGGCAGGTGTTGCGGCCTTGTCGTTGTGCCTGCTCATCGGCTCGCTCAATACGGAATTTATTCACTACTGGCTGACCATGGTGATCCTCGGTGTTGGCTGGAACTTCCTGTTCCTCAGTGGTACCAACCTTCTGCATTACGGATATCGCGATGAAGAACGTTTCAAGGTGCAGTCCTTCAATGACTTCCTGGTCTTTTCAATCCAGGGGATAGCCAGTCTGAGTTCGGGCTGGTTCCTGTACCGATGGGGTTGGCAGGGCGTGCTGTCCGCTTCGGTGCCACTGGTGCTTGCTTTTGCACTTTTGGCCTGGTTCAGCGGTGCTTCCAGTGGCCGGTTAAAGCAGCAGGTCTAGGAGCCTGTCGGGTTTAACATGATCTACTGCGAAAAACCCGAGTTTGGCCAGATTTCCCGCTCTTTATCGTTACACGCGGTAACTTGTTTACATAAAAGACCGAAAAATCTGACTCAAATCGGTTTTTACCCCAGGGCACCTTCTCTTGATGCTGCGCATCAATTCACCTTGCTCTCGCTACGATCGGCCAAACCTGACAGTCTCCTGGGAATCCCTCTTTTGATTCTGTGGTATTTCGCCAACAGGATTTAGCTTTTTCAACACCGCTGTGTGCCCAAGGCGTGCTTTTGTGCTTACAATGTAAGGGTGAATATCATGACGGTACATAGCGATCAGGAGCGAGGATGAACGACTCCTTGCTCAGCTTCGAAAGTCAGCCGGACAGTTTGGTTGTCAGTGTCAGGGGTCAGTGGATATTTGATGAGGTTCTGGCACTGGAAGAAGCAACAGCTTCTGTGCTGCCGGAAGCCGGACAGATGGTTACTTTTCAGTGCGCTGGTCTGGAGGATATCGATATCGCCGGTGCCTGGGTTCTGTACGATCGTACGGAACAACTTTCCATGTTGGGGATAAAGTCTGAGTTCGTCGGTTTTAAAGCAGCCCATTTCAAGTTTTTACAACACATCATCGATGCTGCGGCCATCCGGGATTATGAAGAACCGGGTGAAAATCCTGTGCGCCCGAAACGATTGCACAAGGCTGTCGAGAATCTTGGAAGTCATTCTACGGCTTTTATTGAGGATCTTGGTGCGATCGCGAGATCCATTCTGGAGGGTGTGCGCAGTCCGTCACTGTTAATGGTCGGTGAAACCATCAAGCAGGTTTACCACACCGGTGTACAGGCTATCCCGGTAGTGGTTGTGATTACTTTCCTGATCGGAATTGTCACCGTTCACCAGGCTGCGGGCCAACTGGGAAAGTTCGGTGCCACGGTACTCGTTGTCGACCTCGTCAGCATATCGATCACCCGTGAGATGGGTGTGTTACTGGCGGCCATCATGGTGGCAGGCCGGTCCGGCAGCGCCTTTGCTGCAGCGCTGGGTGTCATGAAGCTCAACGAAGAGGTTGACGCGATGCGCGTGATGGGTCTCAACCCGAACCAGATGCTGATAATTCCACGCATTCTTGGCCTGGTGATCGCCTTGCCGATCCTGACCATTTTTGCCGATATCGCGGGTATCGCCGGTGGTGCATTGATCGCCGTGGGCACAATGGGAATCAGTGGTTTACAATTTGTTGAGCGTGTGGCCTACAGCACTGATCTGACCGATTTTTATGTTGGCCTGAGCAAGGCGCCGGTGTTTGCACTACTCATTGCCATGGTCGGTACCTTGCGTGGTATGCAAGTGAAATCATCGGCTGAAGAACTGGGACTAAAAACAACCACGGCGGTGGTACAGTCTATTTTCATGATTATCGTCGCCGATGCCTTGTTTGCAGTTTTGTTTACACGTATGGGTATATGATGGATACGATCATTTCAGTCAGGAACCTGGTCAACCGTTTTGGCAGCCAGGTCGTGCACGACGGTCTCTGCCTGGATGTCCGTCGTGATGAGATTCTTGGCCTCGTGGGTGGTTCCGGCAGCGGAAAATCAGTTTTAATGCGAAGTATCCTGGGTTTGCAAAGGCCGACCAGCGGAACCATCACCGTGATGGGACAGCAGATCAAGTATCATAAACCAGGGCCGAGCCGGTGCTGGGGCGTATTATTCCAGGCAGGGGCATTATTATCAGGTTTGACCGTGCAGGAGAATGTTGAATTGCCGATTGCGCTTTATTCAGACATGCCGTTGGAAACCCGTCATGAACTCGCCAGTCTGAAGCTGTTAATGACGGGCTTGTCACTTTCGGTTGCTGACAAGTACCCATCGGAGTTGTCGGGTGGTATGCGCAAACGGGTATCACTGGCGAGGGCGCTGGCCCTGGAACCTAAAATCCTGTTTCTTGATGAACCCACGGCCGGTCTGGATCCAATAGCCGCTACTGAATTTGATAAATTGATTACTTACCTGCACGATAATCTCGACCTGACCATCCTGATGATCACCCATGATGTGGACAGTCTGTTTGGGATTTGTAACCGCATTGCCGTGTTGGTGGATGGGGGTGTAGTGGTGGGGAACATGGACGAAGTACTGGCCTCTGACCACCCCTGGATCAAGAGCTACTTTGGTGTGCCACGTGCACAAAGGGCCCGCCAGGCGGCTGGAAGGCGGTTATATGAATAACAGAAACTTCGCCGTTGGAATGTTTGTCGCAGTCGCACTGGCTGTATTTGTGGTTGCCACACTGTGGTTAACGGGTAAACAGTCTTCTGAACCTACAATAAATTACTCGATGTTTTTTGAAAAGGACGTCGGCGGCCTGATGCTGGGTGGGCCCGTGTTTTACCTGGGTGTGGAAGTTGGCACTGTCACCGCGATGAATATTGTACCGGGTAATCCTGTGCGGATACGGGTCGACGCCAGAGTATTGAAAACCGCACCCATCGATACCGGTACCTATGCCAGCCTGGCTTTCCAGGGAATTACCGGTGTTGCCGTTATCAAGTTGTATGCCGAGCCCGGGTTGCATGATCCGGTTCAGCCAGAGAAAGACAGCCCGTTTGCCGTGATTAAGGTTCGTGATACCGGTTTCAGTGCGCTCCTGTCAAAGGCACCTGCGATCATCGAAAAACTGGATTCCGTGCTGGTGCAGATCAACCAGGTTCTCGGTGAAGAAAATCGCGAATTGGTGAGCGGTATGCTGGTGGATATCGCAGGTGTGACCAGTGAACTTTCCTCTCAAAAGGAGACGCTTGGCGAGCTTCCTGCGTTACTCAAGTCCTCCCTGGAACAAATTAACGAAAGTCTTGCACAGCTCAGATCGATGGCTGTCAAGTTGGAGCCGGGCCTGTCGTCTTCCGTTGCAAATCTTGAGCAGATGACACAGGACCTCGTTAAGCTCACAGCGCGACTGGAGCGCTGGACAGCAAGCAATGACGAGGAGGTAAACGCGTTTATGGCAGACGGGCTTGGCCAGGTGCCTGCGTTGATGTCGGAAGCGCAGGTTACATTGCGTGAGGTTCAGAAACTGGTCAAAGAGATACGAGAAGACCCTTCAGCACTGATCTATCAACCAAGTGAAGCAAACATTGAGGTGGAGAGATAAGCCGCCATGACCATTTATAGACCTTTTATCGTTTTTAGTCTCTCTCTCCTGATGTTGTCCATTGGCGCATGCAGTGGACTGACACAAAGCGACAAACCCGCGGTGAAAAGATGGTGGCTGGAGCCGTATGTGGTTGCAGCACCGGCTAATCCTGCCGACCCGCTTGTACCCGTGGCACTTTCTGTTACCGTTATTCCCGGGCTGGATTCCGACAGGATATTGACGCTTTCCGATGACGCCGAGCTAAGTCAGTTTGCAGCCGCGCGCTGGGTGGATCACCTGCCGGAGTTGGTAAATTCACTAATCGGGCGGTCATTGCAGGCAACGGGACAGTTTGAAGTCGTTTCTGAAAGGCCTGCCTCAAGCGCAGAGGTGTGCCACCTGGAGTTGGAGTTACGTGAGTTTTTTGCAGATATTGGTTCAAGTGGCGGGGTTAGTGGTGTCAGGGTGGCAGTCAATGGCAGCTTTGAATGTGAGTCTTCTGAGCCGGTGGTGTTTCACTCCACGGCATCGGTATCGGTCGCGGATGAGCGCATGAATGTTATCGTTGCGGCTTTTCAGCAGGCGATGGATCGTGTGACACAGGAAATAATAGAAAAAATATATTAATTTATATACAGTTATGACTATAATGTAATGTTTATTATTAACTATTTAGCGACATAGATTTACCCAATATGAGCTATGTCAAAGCGCTACTTATTCTTATCTATGTGACCAAGCCAACTTCCAACCGCGACCGCCAGCACGGCCATTGTCCAGACAATTACTGCACCGGTTGGCAGATCAAATAACGCAGAAAGCAGGATGCCGGCAATATAGGCCGCTACCCCCAGGAAGTAACCCGCCAGCAAACGTTGTTTGCCGTTTAACCGTCTGGTCGCAAGTGCGGGTATGATCAGGCTGGCGAATACCAGGTAAACACCAACGAACTGTACCGATGCTGTTACCGCAAAGGCAAAAATTACATAGAAACCCTTATGGCCGATCTGCTTACGCCATTTGAACCAGACTGCCAGCAGGAAAGTGTAAAGCAGTGTCATGTAGATCAATGAGGTCCAGGTTGACCAGAGAATCTGCCCGACCAGGAGGTCTTTCATGTGCTGGGCACCGTGCGGGTTGCCGGCCAGCAAAAGAATGCTGCCGGTAGCGGCCAGTACAAAAAGGATACCGATCAGTGCTTCCTGGGAGTTCGGCCAGCGCTTTTCTGTCCAGCTAAGACCTGCTGAAGCCAGCAGGGCGGCGCTCACAGCAGAAACCTGTACGGCCCACATATGCTCTTCCCAACCCATGACACCGGCGGCGAGTACACCCAGACCGGCTATTTGTGCAATGGCCAGATCAATAAAGATAATCCCTCTTTTGAGGACTTCCTGACCCAGTGGTACATGGGTACTGAGTACCAGGAAGCCCGCAAAAACTGCCGGTCCCAATATGGACCAGTTGAACGATTCCATGTTTATACGTCCCCGGCGGTCAGTAAACGGTTAATAATATCATCGAACCATTTGAAAAGGTCGCTGGCCTCGTGGGTTCCTCCGACCGTCAAAGGCAACAGAACGGCAGGAATACCGGTACGCTCAGATAACCAGTCGGAGGGTTTTTCACTCTGGAAGGGTGCGCGGATAATAAAGTCGGCCCCCTTGTCGCCGAAGCGGTCCAGCAGGCTTGCCAGATGACTGGCGGTCGGTGGAATTCCTGACACGGGTTCCAGCGTGGCAACTTCGATGAGTCCCAACCAGTCTTCAAGATAGCGCCATGATTTGTGGTGGGGAATGACTCGTTTGCCCCGCAAGACCGAAGCGCGCTTTTCCCAATTTGTGATAGCGATTGTCCAGCGCTCACGGAAACTTGAAAGGTTTTGCTGATAGCTGTCTGCATTGGCGGTATCGAGTTGTACCAGGCGTTCGGTCATCGCCCCGGCCACCAGCAGGATGTTGTGCGGGTTGGTCTGGATATGCGGGTTGCCCTGCGGGTGAACATCACCCTGGGACCGGTCACTGTCGAGTGTGATGTCAAGCCGTTTTACATAATTGCTGGCCTCAAGAAAGCCCGGAGTGCCGGGCAGGACATCGGGATTATTGGCCTTCCTCAATAACATCGGTAGCCAGCCGATTTCCAGCTGCGCACCGCTACACACGATCAGGTCAGCCCGTCCCATCTTTGAAATCAGGCTGGGTCTTGCCTGTATATAGTGGGGGTCCTGCAGGGCATTGGTTGCACTGCTGACTTGAATATTGTCCCCGCCCAGTTCCGTCGCCAGGGCAGCCCATTCCGGTTCACAGACAAACAGCTTCAAATCCGCATACGTTGCCTGCGTAAGCAATAGCAACAGGGTAGATAAAATCATTTTTTTCATCAGTTTCTTCCTTGTGGGGAACACTGAAAACAGTGACGCTTTTCCACGCCGGTTGTGGTTGTCATAGTGCATCAGTCTCATCCTAAAAAGAATGCGCGCCGTGAGCGCCTATGCTGAAAATGTATTGCAAGCCCCACTGGTTATCATCATCAAATCCCGCCTCGTCGTGTGTGTATTGCAGTCTCAGGCGGCTGAACTCACTGTTGGACCAATCCGCCATCAGGCTGTAACGGTAGGGGTCATGAGAAGAGGGCATCAAAGGCGTGCCATCAAAGGCTTGTCCGGGGTCGTCGGAAGACAGGCGGTCATAACGCAAACCTATACGCCATTGTGGGAATGGCTGATAAACGGCCTGCAAATACCAGCCCTGTTGGTCGGTATCATAAGGCAATGCACTGGCTCCGGGTACGGTATAACGACCATCTTCATTTCGCCAAATGTATTCGGTCTGGAAAATGAAGTTACGTTGCTTGCTGTTCCCGTTGGGTGCCCACTTCCAGACAAACTCAGCGATCCACAGGTCTGTTTGCCCGGTAAAAACAAGAGGGTCATCTTCACTGCCGGATTCCCTGTCATCGGCGTCAGCCTGAAGGTAGGAAATGCCGGCTTGCCAGCTGTTGCTGAAACCAACATCGCCACCGCTGCGGAGATGCAGGGCATAGCTTCCAACGCCGGAATTGGCCGCGCCGCCTGCCGGGTATTTAGCCCCGCGTGCAACCTCTGCACCCAGTTCCAGGTAAAAGTCTGTAGGTGCCAGCCAGCGCAGCTGCAAACCGTCATCGATGTACTGGCCACCCAAAAATGCCTCGTAGGGCAATGGCAGGTCGGCAAAGTCCCAGCTATGTGCGTGTTTATCATTCAGGTAGCCGATATTCGAATAGAACCTTCCCATGCGAAGGGAGAGGCCGCCCGGCATGGTCATGGTCTCTACCCAGGCTTCCTCAAGTTCAACGACCACTTCACCGTCTTCAATTGCAATTGGCACTGTCAGCCAGGCCGTAAATTTGTCATCGACGTTGCCCGAGATGTTGATCTCGGTCTCTCCAAGGGCCAGTCCCTCGGGCAGGGGGCCGGCTTCACCGCCAAGTGGAAATCCGGGAATTTGGTAATCGTCGGGGTCATCACTATAACTCCAGGCCTGTCCCTGGAAGATGACACCAATTGCGGGATTTGAAGTATTGTTGCCGCTGTTCGTCATCTGCCCGACGTAAGGTTCCGGCTGCCACTGATCTGACTGCGAGGCTGGTTGATAATCCGATTGTGGTGATACTGCCTGTTGGCCAGCAGCTTTTTCCTCTGCTTCATCCAGACGCTGTTCCAGTTGGGCGATGCGTAATTCGTAGTCGGCTCTCATCTGAGCGAGTTCCGCTCGCAGGGCGTCTATTTCAGATTCGGTTTGTGCCAATACAGGTGTAGCGCTGCTGATCAGGCATACCCATAAAACTCCAAGGGCCATGGTGCGCATTGCGTGTCTCCATCATAAATTTTTGAAACCACCCGCCTTCGTACTAATGGCGGACTTATTGAAATGATATGTCAGGTGAGGTCGGGGGGAGCGCGGCTTTGGTGGGTGTGTAAAACAATGACTGGAACGTTAGTCGTGGTGACATCACCGCTCAAAAACATCTCAATTGAATTAACAAAAACCGTCCCGGGTTCATGTGCAATGACTTTGTCCGGACTGCCAGGATAAACGCAAAGGAAGCACAGGCCGGAATCACTGGCTGAATGACTGGAAACATGTGCACTGAAAGCCACGTTGCTTGCAGCCAGCATCAGCGCCAGCAAGAGGAACAGCAGTTGATGTTTTGTACTAATTTTTTCGATTGCTTTCAAATCAAAACCCATGCTTGAGCTTGGCTTGCGTCTTACAAATCAGCTTATCATGTTATACGACAACCGCAAGCGTGTCATTGATCTGGGGCAAAGGCGCTCAATTCAGGGTCTGCGCACAAAGAGACGGTGGCAGCTGGTATTGTCAGCATCGGAAGAAATCACATCGTTATACACCATAACGACGATGATGATTTTGATGTAGAGGGTGAACTGGTACTGCCGCTACCCTGATAGTGACAAATAGACGTCGCGATCCTGCCGGATTCCCTCTATCCTGAATAGGGGTTTTGCAGGAGCGTTCAATGAAATCAATCAATCGACACTGGTTGCCGGGGCTTTTCCTTGCATTTGCAAGCATTCAACTGGCGGCGGATGAACTTACTGATATCGATAACTATCTCCAGTACAGTCCGTCTTTTTCAAGCTCGGGCCAACCCACAGCCGGACAGCTTAAAGCCCTGTCCAGGGCCGGCTTCGAGCGTGTGATCTACATTGCGTTCAGCGATAATAAGACAGCCATCGAATCCGAAGATCGTGTTGTAAAGTCACTGGGTATGGATTATGTGCATATCCCCGTGGACTTCGATCAGCCGACGCTTGATGACTTTGAGGAATTTGCTGCGGTAATGAACCGGAATGGGGATATCCGTACACTGCTGCATTGCCAGATCAACCTGCGTGCATCCACCTTCAGTTTTCTCTACCGGGTCATCTATGGGGGAGTGCCCATGTCACTTGCAAAGTCAGATCTTGATACGATCTGGCAACCCGACAAGGTCTGGTACCAATTCATAGTCGATAGTTTGAAAAGCCATGGTTTGTCCGAAGACTGTGATGATTGTGACTGGGCAGTTAATGAGTTCAGGGACTGAACTCACACTATCTTGTCACTCAGCACAATGAGCCCGCGTTTTCTTCAACCTTTCTATCCAGTTGGCCTGGTAATATTCGTGGTGCTTCTGGCCGCTTACAAAGCCGCCCGCCTGGTAATAGAAATGGGTGCGGACTGGACCTCGTTTTTGATACTCATTGGTCTGGACGCCTTCTATATTTCACTGCTCTTACTGATTGCTCTCTTGCAAGCGCTGATCAGGCAGCGATGGTTGCGTGTCATTTCATGGGTGTTGCTTGTGCTCATGACGCTTTTCTACCTGGTAGACAGTTTTGTACTGCTGGCGCTGGACGAGCATGCAAGCCTGTTTGAAATCGGTCGTTACGTCTGGGAATGGGGTGTTGTCCTTAGCTTTTTTGATACCAGCGCTTACCTGGCGATCCTGCTGTTACTGGTCTTGATGTTGGGTTTTCTCAAGCCCGTGCGGGTGGTAAAGAAATCCGGCCTGTTGTTGTTGCTGATTGCACTCTTATCAACTGGTTTGAGTGCCGTTTACTCACCCCGGCCATTGCGGCCTTATGCAATGCTCAGTATCCAGGACATACTTGACGGGATAGGTCCTCAACAGGTATTGAGCTCTTATTCTGCAGGGGAAATAAAGTTCTATGCCGGACTGAAACGGGAGGCGGCAGCTATTCCACTGTCAAAACCTGACATCATCCTGCTGGTTGTCGAATCACTGTCTTCCATCAATTCAAATAAAGTATCGGGTAGCCCGGGTTTTTTGGGGGGCTTTGACAAGCTGGCGGAAGAGGGTGTTCTATTCAAAAACTTCTTCGCAAATCACCAGGCGTCAGAGGGTGGACTGATCGCCCTGCTGGGTGGTTTTCCCCCGATGCATTTCCCCACTGCCTCCCCCTATATGTTTGATGAGTTTGCTGTTCAACCGTCGGTGATCGCCGAGTACCGGCAGCAGGGTTATTTTACGGACTTTCTGACCAATGCCGACCTGGAGTTTATCGGGCTGGATCAGTTTCTGCGAGGCCTGGGCCTTGACCGCAGCCGGGGCAGGGATGAGGTCGATGACATGCGGTTGGCGCCGCGGGTGGTGCAGGCTGCACCCTCGGATGCCTATCTTTACCGTGAAGCCCTGACATCAATTCGGTCGTTGATGGCTTCCCGGCGACCCTTTTTTCTGACCATCGCTACCACCAGTACCCATCTGCCTTATAGCCATCCTTCCAGTGGTCCGGACACACCGGAGGCTGTATGGGACTGGAGCATGGAACAGTTGCTTTTATTTTACTCACAACTGTCGGATAACGGTTTTTTTGACAACGGCATTTTGCTGATCACCGGTGACCATCGGCAAATGCGGCCGGTGAGCGAAGCTGAAATTGAACGCTATGGTGCCAGCGCACGTGCGCGGGTGCCTTTGCTGGTGATCGGCAAGACTCATCCGCCGGGGCAAATCGATGACCGTTTTTTTCAACAATCGGATCTGTTGCGTAAGCTGGGTTTAATCAGTCAGCCTGAAACCAGGCTCTCACCGCAACCGGTCTGGGTAGAACGCTATAACCGCAAATATGGCCATATTGAGCTTATCAACAGCTTGAGTGTTTTTGATGAGTCCGACCAGGGCCGTCATGAATACCGGATAAAGATTCCGGGCAACCACATTGAATGGCTGGGTGACAAGCCTGAATTTGCCCGCCAGTTGGAGACCGCCATCCATGCTCAGCGAAGCCTTCACCAGCATATCCGCAGCGGCTTGGATCAGGAGTCAATGGCAGACCACTGACGGGTTTGGCAGGGTAAAGAAGCGCCTGCTTTTCAGGCAGTTCCGTTTTTTGGTGTAAACGGAATTCGAATACAGATGGTCAGGCCGTGCGGGTCGGTCTGGCTCAGTTTGATTGAATGTTCCGCTCCGTAAAGCGTGGCAAGCCGTTCCCGGGTATTCCTAAGCCCCACACCCTTGGCGTCCGGGATCTGGTTATTGACCAGTTCGCAACCCGGGCCATCGTCGCTCACTTCCATCAATAAATCGCCGGCAAATACCTTGGCGGATATTTTAAGATGCCCTCCGCCTACAGCCCGGGCGATACCATACTTGATGGCGTTTTCAATCAGGGGTTGCAGCAACAGGCTGGGGATCAATGCGTTTGTTGCTTCCTCATCAACATCGACTTCAAGAGATAGACGCTCTTCAAAGCGGACTTTTTCAATATCAAGGTAAAGTTGAAGGGCCTGCAACTCCTGCTTCAGCGTGATCTTCTGCATGGGATCATTATCCAGTGAGTAACGCAGAAAACTGGATAGCTTGGTCACCATGCGGTTGGCCAGTTCTGTATTCTGTTCCAGCACCAGGGTGGAAATGGCATTGAGTGTATTAAAAAGGAAGTGTGGGTTCAGTTGGTAGCGCAGCATCTTCAGTTGCGCCTCGTGTGCCATGGCAGCTGATCTGAGGGCGCTTTCGCGAATCTCCTGAAATACCCGGTATGATTTGATCGCAAAATACAGGGCACTCCAGGCCAGGATGATCGAGTAGTTGCCCAAGAAGAAACTTGCATAATCCATCTTGATGATGACTTCAGCAAGGTCACCAAGTTTCTCGGACCAGTCTTTCATGTCCTTCGTTTCTTGTATCCAACCCGTATATACGTAACTGCGGAATTTGATCCATGCGTAAGCGGCAATTGCGCTACCCCCTAGTAGCCCGATGGCTTGTACCCAGATAGCGCGATTCCACAAAAAGCGGTAAAGGTAACGCAAAGGCAGGGAAACGAGCATGCCGAAAACGGTGATGATAGCGACATAAATGGCATAATGAGGGGCAATTTCTACTGCCCATGATGTGGTATACAGGTATTTGCCAACAAGTCCCCACGCGGCCCAGCCACCCACGTGGAGTATCCAGAACAGGTTCGGTCGGTTCTTTATTATGGCTTTCAGTTTCACGTGGTGATTTTACACGTTTGCCGCGTAGTCGTGCCGCATCTTAACCTTCTGCTAATGCGGTTTATCTCAAATCAATGATACTGGTATCTATCAAAGTCACAGGAATGAAGGATTCTGTCTTAAAGCTGGTAGACAGCAATATCTGCCAGAGCAGGTATATCCCGTCGACAGTTATCCATCAGGACCACCGGATGGCTCTGTCTGGAATCGTCGACTAAACACCAATTTTGGACGCGCGATAGATGCCGGTTTAACACATGAGCTAGAGGAATATATTCAGACACCCAAATGGTGTTTATTTCCTTGAGAGAGCGTGCCGGTAACTGTTTTATGATTGCTGTTGAGATGTACGAAGAAAAAAGCGTATATCTTGTGCTATACTTAAATTGAAGCTTCGTTGCCGGGTTGGATAAGCGTTAGGGATGTAAGTTTGAAGGCAACGAAGCTGATAATGCTAGGCTCGGAGTTCGTTGGGTCCGTTGCAAAGCAGTATAGCCAGGTAAGGCACTTCCTGACAGTTTGGGAATATCGTCAGGAACAGACAAGACAGGCAGGGATAGCATACGTCAGACTGTAACCGGTGAAAACCGGTTGGTTCGGTTTCTCGCTCAACTCACACTGAGTTCAGTAAGGATGACCACTTTAGTTTTCATGCTTTGAAATTATTGAAAACGGGTGCTCGGGGCGAGGAGGATTACCATGTTTTTTTATACTGCTTTATTTGTCGCCAGTGTGATCGCGGCTCTCATAATTCTATACCTTTTTAATGCACTGAAGAATGTAGGCCAAGCTGTTTACAGGGCATTTCTACCGAGTTCAAAAGATAATCTCGCTCGTCATATCGACGACGCGCCATATCACGCCACCATCAATGACACACCCACCCCATGGGGTTGGAATGGTCAAGCCGCACCGGTGGTAAACCCTGTAAAGCCAGTCCCTGCATCACCAAACGACGATGCGCCATGGGGTTGGAAGGGTAACGATCACGCGGTTCGTGAACACGGTCCCAAGAGCGCTGTCCGGACTGCCGTTGCGGGTCTTGACGCTGTTCTCAATAATACCGGTAATGAAAGCGGCACAAAATCAAATAGGCAATCGGCGGTTGGCTGGCCGTATCGTGAAGAGAAATTTGAATTAGCCGGTAAGGCGTACAAAGTGACACGGAAGGCAACACTCCGAAAGACCAATTTAGAGACGACAGGTAAACCCTGGGGTTGGTAGCGTTACGCCGCTAGCGCAGACTCTCTTAACTTGGGTTAAGACACTTGGGCAACTCGATACTCTCGTTGCCCGGGATTTTTATACCCATCGGTATTTTTTCAACACCCATACTTTCTTCCGGAAAAGGACGCAGCAATTCCAGTGCCTCTGGTTTTGACGCCCTCAACCACTGTGCTGCCTCAGCCGGACTTCTTATTATGGCGGGTGAACGGTGGTGTCCGACAGATTTCAAAACCGCATTGGGTTCAACGGTGATTATGCTGACGCTCAGCTTTTTTGAACCATCGTCAGAAGTAAACCAGCTGGCCAGTCCACACAACAACCAGAACGGCGCGTGCAAGGGAAACACGGCATAGGGAATTTGAGGCCTGACGCGGCTATCGAACTCATAAAACCAGGACACCGGTATCAGCACCCTGGAATTTTTTGACCAGGCACCCATGTAGGATGGCGCAAACGCAGATCCTCCGTCACGCAACCTGGCATTTGCAGTTGAGATGAGTTTACCGTCTTTGTTGCGCGGCAATTGGCCGTGAGACCAGTAAGGCAGGAACGGCCAGGTAGCCTCTATGGGCCGGTCGATATCTCCATCGGCGTAGATGGCCGGGAGGCTTTCCCAGGTCATTGAGTCCGGTTCGGATTTTCGCCGCAGACGGGAAGGGGATATGTTTATCCTGCTGGCAGGATCCGGGGGAAAGGCAGAGGCGGGAGTCAGGCTGGTTGCCCAGCTGTAAACATCCTTCCATTTCAGGTGTGATACTGCTGCTTTTCCACACATGGTTTTAACAACCCCCGTTAAAGATAAATCACCCCGGTACCTTTTTCCTCATTCGAATAGACTGCTGAATCTCAATGTCTCATCATCGCAATTATTTCATTCGGTGTTTTACCATTCAGTTTTCTGAATAACCTGTCCTTATCCTGACGCAGACTCATGTCCTGGGTCAGGATGACTCCCAGGGCTTTATTTAGCTGATCAGCCTCGGTATCGCCTGCCTGTTGCCTGACTTTTTCTATGCTTTTGTTAACTTGCGCCTGCGAGGAGAAATTAACCGGTTGATCCATTACGGAAGCTTGCCCGCCCTGCGTTCCCTGGGTTACAGGTAGCGATCCTGAAGCATCTGCTGTTTGCCCTTTGCTTGCTGTCTTTTCAGGGTCATCACCCTGTTTCGCACATGCCGGTAGCAGGAACAAAGTGATCGTGATGATGGAAGCTGCCATTAAGAGTTTTTTAAACATTGTGTATCCTTTTTTTTGGTTGGTTTCGGACGATTATCGCAGGCTTCGACCATTTCGCTTCAAGATGATTCCATTCGGATCAGGTTTTCGCCGCAATTACCTTGTAGTTTTCATTTACAGCCAGTTCGCTAAATCGTTTGAACCGTTTCGCAAGCCAGGGTTCATAGGGCAGGTGAACATTGGCGACTATCATTAGTTGACCACCGGGCTTGATCTGTTTGTGCACGGAATCCAACAAGCGCATACCCAGGCCGTTATCGGTTTTGATGCCCGCGTGTATGGGTGGGTTGCTGACAACAACATCAAAACTGCCTTCGACTTCCGACAGACCATCAGATGCCAGTACACAACCGCTTAAACTATTTGCTTCCAGGGTTTCTTTACAGGACCTGACAGCCAATGCACTGGTATCCAGGAGGGTGACACGTGTATGTGCATGTTGAGCGGCGATACAGGCACCGATTAGACCCGCACCACAGGCAAAATCCAGTACATCCCCCTTCAGTTCCATTTTTGCCAGTGTGTCCAGTAACAAAGCGGTGCCGTCATCAAGACGACCATGCGCGAAAACGCCAGGATAGGACAAAATTTGGATATCACTATCAGCACAGTTCAACAGCCAGCGCTGGCGGTAGTCTAACGGGTTGAAAGGATCCTGGTTTAAAGGTGTTGTTGCCTCAAACAGGCTGCAATGGCGGGCATTATCTATTTTTCTGATCCGGGCAAAATGCAATTTCAGCAGTTTGTCTGCAGACTTGATTCCCGCCTTGTTTTCACCCGCCAGCCATAGCACCCCGCTTTTTGCCAATAGACCGGCCGCACAGTCCAGCAGCATGGCCAACAGGGCTTTTTGACGTGGCAAATTAATAATAATCCGCTCGTATTTCACGCTTGAACCTGGAAAGGCAGAGAACTCGATGTTTGCGCCGGCCCTTTGCAGGGAAGTGTAGCAACCGCGGTCCTGGCTGAATAACTTCAATGACGAACAGCGGGGCTTCACCGCTTGCCAGCAATCATCCGTTTCAGGGTTAATCCACAGGACGGAGCCACCTGCTTCAATTCGATGAAGGTTTCTGTCGATGATTTGACTAACAGCAAACACGTGTGTGCTTATGAACCCTTACTCAGTAAGCCACTGAGGTCATATTCATCAGCATCCGTTATTTTTACATCGACCCGTTCACCCACTTTCAGATGCTGACCATCCTGCACATAAACCTGGCCGTCAATTTCCGGTGCGTCGGCGAAACCGCGGGCAATGGCACCGTCTGCGTCAACCCCGTCAACCAGTACTTGCTGCACACTGCCAATTTTTGCCTGTAACCTGTTATGGCTGATTTCTGCCTGTAACTGCATAAATGCCTGTTCACGCTCCGCCATCACCTCGGCAGGAACGGGGTCCGGCAAGTCGTTGGCCCGCGCACCATTGACCGGGGAATACTGGAAACAACCGACACGGTCGAGTTGAGCTTCATTGATGAAGTCCAGAAGCTGTTCAAAATCATCGTCGGTTTCGCCGGGAAAGCCGACGATAAACGTGCTGCGCAAGGTGATATCAGGGCAGATCTCACGCCACTTCCTGATACGGGTCAGGGCATTTTCAGCTGCGGCAGGACGTTTCATAAGCCTCAGGATACGTGGACTGCCATGTTGTAACGGGATATCGAGGTAGGGCAGAACCAGTCCCTCGGCCATCAGTGGTATCAGTTCATCAACGTGGGGATAAGGATATACGTAATGCAGTCTGATCCAGGCACCCAGGCTGCCCAGTTCGCGGCTTAATTCGGTAATTCGGCTTTTAACGGGTTTGCCACCCCAAAAATCAAGTTTATATTTAAGGTCAGCACCGTAAGCGGAGGTGTCCTGGGATATCACCAGTAACTCTTTGACTCCTGCAACAACCAGGCGCTCAGCCTCCCTGAGTATGTCACCAGCAGGCCTGCTATCAAGTTTTCCACGCATTGAAGGAATGATGCAGAAAGTGCACTTGTGATTGCAGCCCTCTGATATTTTCAGGTATGCATAATGTCTTGGCGTCAACTTAATGCCCTGTGGCGGTACCAGGTCTACGAAGGGGTCATGATCTTTTTCAAACGGTGCATACTGGTGGACCGCGCCGACCACCTGCTCATACTGTTGCGGACCACTGACTGAAAGTACGGAAGGGTGAAATTCGCGTATCTCTTTTTCATCGACTCCCATGCAACCGGTGACGATGACCCGGCCGTTTTCATTCAGTGCCTCGCCAATGGCGTGCAGTGATTCCGCGCGCGCACTATCGATAAAGCCGCAGGTATTGACTACCACCACGTCGGCGCCATCGTAGCTGGGTGCGATTTCATAGCCATCGGTTCGGAGCTGGGTCAATATGCGCTCGGAATCAACCAGCGCCTTGGGACAGCCAAGACTAACAAAGCCAACTTTGGGGTTGCTCACAATTTTTAATTATCCCTGTTGTCAGGTTCGAAGAATAACCACTTCGCCATCGGAAATTCCTTCCGGAACTCACGTTCAACCCGGTTAATGGCATCAAGCAAATCAGTCTCTGAGCCTGTCGGCCGCATTTTTGCCTTAACGGCAACCATGGCATCAGGACCCAGTTGCAGGGTTAAAAGATTATAGAGCTTGTCCACCTCAGGCCGTTCCAACAGGAATTTTCGCATCTTGTCACTGACATGGATTTCCACACCCTGGCCAATCAACAGGTCTTTCACTTCTATGGCGAGCAGGAATGCTATGACAACCAGCAGGATACCAATTGCAATCGTGCCTATGGCATCATAAACCGGGTTGCCGGTAATGGCAGCAACAAGCACGGCAAGCAAGGCGAGAGCCAGGCCGAGCAGGGCGGCAACATCTTCGCCAAATACCACGATTAACTCACTGCTTCTGCTTTCCCGGAACCACAGCGATAAACGTCTTCCATGGCGCTCCTTGTTGACCGCCTGCATGCAGCCCCACAGGGAAACAGATTCGGCGATGATGGCAAAAACCAGCACACCGACTGCAATCATTGGGTTGTTCAGGGGTTCGGGGTGGGTGAACTTGTGAACACCTTCATAAATGGAAAACATACCACCGAGACTGAAGAGAATGACAGCGACCAGGAACGACCAGAAATAGATACTCTTGCCGTAGCCAAGCGGGTAATCCAGGTCCGGAGGGCGTATTGATTGCTTCATGCCAAACAACAGCAATAGTTGATTACAACTGTCAGCCAGGGAATGTATTGCCTCCGCCATCATGGCACCTGATCCCGTCCAGAAGGCTGCTCCGAACTTGGCTACGGCAATAGCCAGGTTTGCAAATAAGGCATAGAGAATGGATTTGACGGAGTCAGGTTTTGCAGACATGAGTGTTTTTTTTTGCTTAGCTCATTGAGTGAAGATAAACACGGTTACCTTCAGTATCAACAATAATTGCAAAATATCCAATTTCAGGAGATATCTGCTTTTTCCCTGTCACGATCGTGCCTCCGGCGGTCTCGACCCGGTTCAATACCGTCAAAAGATCTGCTCCACCATTCAGGTAGAGTTTTGCGCCGCTTTGAGATGGGATGCATCCGTCACCGGCGACAACTGCGCCACCAATACCGGTCCCGGGTTCGTGCTGGAAAAACCCCATCTTGATATGGCCCATGTCACGGGTCGGCATATCAAACGCGTAAATTTCACTATAGAAACGAACAGCCCGGTCAAAGTCCGTGGCCGGGATTTCAAACCAGTTTATGGCGCTTTTTAGTTTTTCCATGACCCTGCATAAATCGTGAAGACAAGAACAGGAAGTATAGCCCAGGACCTGTGCGGATGCGCACAGGTCTAGTATATCTAGTGGGAAGAGGAAGTGATTGTGAAGGTATGAGTTTCAACATCGCCGGGGAGGAAAAAACTGGTCCGGTCTTCCGGCATGATGGTTTTCAGGGTGCGGTTTTTCCGGTTGCGTTTGATATTCATGACAAGTTCATCACCGGATTCGAAGCTCCGTAGTGCGCGCATGAACTCAGCGGGGGAATTGACCTCGGTATCACCTACCTGCAAAATCACATCCCCGGATTCCAACTGCAGGTCATTGTCCTCCCGGGCTTTCAATACCAGAACACCACGGTCTGTTTTGAAATACTCGCCCAGGCCGGGATCAATTTCAGCCAACTGCAAACCCTGTGCCATGGGCCAACCGAACCAGACATTGGCATCCTCCAGAGCAAAGTGACCCAGTTCTGACATTTCATGAAGTTCAATTTCCCATTCACCGTCACCCGGTGCCACCCTGGATGACTCGCTCAACGCACGGCGTTTTTCAATCTCCGTCCGCATTTGCTCTATCTTCGCGGTCATTTCAACGGTGTCTATATCGGGTACGACAATCCGTTCAATGGTGATGACATTTTCGGGTGCATCGGGAGAGTGGGGCGACCTTACCGTTGCCGTCACATGGGGCACCCTGGGTGCCCTGGGAGCGGTGGGGAAACGAGTCACCGACTGCCAGCTCAGGGGTTCCCGAATTTCCGGAACCACCGTCATGTCCAGTGTTTTATCCCCGCGTTCGACTGAAATGAGTAAAGGTTCATCGGCCTCGACATCACGCATTGCTATGCGGAGTCCGTCTCTTGCATCATCTGTTTCCTCGATTTCGCTGAGTGCACGTCCCGCTACTGCGACGATAACGTCGCCCTGTTTGATACCGGCCCGTTCAGACGGACCATCGGGTGAAACGCCCAGAACCTCGACACCCACTTTAGTCGCGTCGCCAAGGATGACACCGATAACCGGTCTTTCCGAGGTGCGTATGACATAGCTCGCCGTGTGCCGGTCGGCACTGGCGCGTGCCAACTCCCGGTTGACGCGTGCAATTTCACGTGAAGTTTCCTGCAATTGCCTGCGTGCATGGGTTAGCTCCTCGTGCATTTGCCTCATTTCGGCTTCGCGGGCAGCCCGGGCCTCAACACTTTGTTTGGCTGATAACTTTCGTTGCTCGGTAGCCAGCTTTAGTTGCTCATGCGCTTTTTCCATGGACGCCTCTGCCGCAAGCCGCTGTTGTTCCGCAACAGACATGGCCTCTTCGTATTCGGCCTCGAGTTGAGCCTGTAACTCCGTCTCTTCAGCCATTTCAGCGGAATCGCTCTCGGCAGATGCAATTGCAGAGTTTGCCAGTCCAAGCAATAGCACTGTTGCAAATGCCATCAGGGTTTTTCGATATTTCATTGATATGTGCCTCGTAAATAAATCAAAGTGACGCCATGCGACCGTAGTCAATTTCCCATTGCTGCTGGTATATCTGGGCCAGGTCCAGCATCAGGTTGACACGTTGACCCCACAGGTCGATCGAGTCGGGTGTCAAACTGAGCTCGTTATCCACCTGGGCAATCAGGTCTTCAAGTTCTGCCACGTAAATCGCAGATTCTGCCGGCATTGAACTGGTTTCCTGTCGCAATTTTTTAACCTGTTCTTCCATATTCTGGGACAAGCCGATCAGCGCATTAATGTTGTCTTGCACTGGTACAGACGCAGAGTTGACCTCCGACGTCGCAAACTCCTTCACCGGCGGTTTGCCAGGTGTGCTGATTCCGGTGTTGTTTAATACCAGGCTGATGACCAGTACAAGGCTCGCAGCAACCGCCAGCCAGCCGCCCGCACGTTGCCAATTCCGTTTGCTGGCCTGGTTGGCCTGGAGTGCAGATTCGATCCGGTCCCAGCCATCGTAACCGGGCTCAATGGATTCAAGGTCACTTAACCCCAGCGGATCAGATGTGTTTTGCTTCCAATGATCATGTGCAGTCATGTTCTTCTCTTTACGCGTTTGCGTTCAATGTCAGGTTGTGGGTGTTGGGCGCGTCTTTGCCGGAGATCAGCTTCCTGAGCTTGGCACGGGCGCGGTTTAGACGGGTCTTGGAGTAACTTTCTGTTTTGCCGACCAGGCGGGCAATTTCAAGGTGTTTATAGCCTTCTACGTCATGCAGCCAGACAACCATGCGGTCTTCATTGTTCAATTGCTGCAGGGCCTGCTCGAGATCCATGCATTGACCCAAACCATCCTGGTCACCTGAGCCTGGACACATATAGTCTTCCAGTTCGACGGCCTCGTGACGTGGAAGCTTGCGTAGTGCGCTGATCGCGTGATTAACCGTTACACGCCGCAACCACCCCCAAAAGGGTGAATCACCGCGGTATTGCTTTATTCGCTTGAATGCGTTGATAAATGCTTCCTGTGTCACGTCCTGGGCCAGTTCCCGGTTATTGCAAATTCGAATCGCCACGGTAAATGCCTGTTTGTGATACATGCGGTAGATTTTTTCACAGGCATGCATATCCCCACGCTTTGCGCCAGCGAGTGTTAGCTCGTCGAGTTCCATGTCGAAGCCTGATCTCTTCATCGTTTAGTAAGACGTTGGCATTTGGAAAAGGGTCGCAGAGATTTGCATAATATTTATAATACTAGTGTAGTGTCCTGTATTAAGTGACGATTAAGCGAGACGAGAAGGTATTAGCTGCAAGGCGCGTCTCGCAGGGAATGGCCTGGTCCTTGCCAAGAGGCGCACACTGACAAAGCGAAAAAAAACGGCCGCTGTGATGCGGCCGTTTTCTTTGACTGGGAACCAAAAGCCCTTACCAGATTTTAACCCGGTCTTCGGGGGACAAATACATTCCGTCGCCTTCCTTAACATCAAAAGCCTCGTAAAATGCTGGAACGTTGACGGGTGCACCGTTAGCCCGGAACTTGGGTGGGGAGTGCGGATCGACTGTCAATCGCTGTTTAGTTTCAGCATCTCGGGCTTTGGAGCGCCATACCTGTGCCCAGCCCAGGAAGAAGCGCTGATCACCGGTCAGACCATCGATGACGGGCGCCTCTTTACCCTCCAGAGACATCTTGTACGCCAGGTATGCAATGCTGAGACCACCAAGATCGCCAATATTTTCACCGGAAGTGAATTGGCCGTTAATGGTCAGGCCGTCAATAACCACGTAGCCGTCATATTGGGCTGCCAGTGCATTTTTACGTACATCAAACTTCTCAGCATCCTCTTCGGTCCACCAGTCACTCAGGTTTCCGTCACCATCATATTGCCGGCCCTGGTCATCGAAACCATGTCCGATCTCGTGGCCAATGACGGCACCGATACCACCGTAATTAACAGCATCATCCGCATTCATGTTGAAAAACGGGGGCTGCAGGATGGATGCAGGAAATACAATTTCGTTCCAGGTCGGATTGTAATAGGCGTTGACGGTTTGAGGGTTCATGAACCACTCATTTTTATCAACCGGTACGTCAAGCTTATTGAGATTGCGGTTGTACTCATATTCTGCGGCGTTTTTAATATTTGCTACCAGGTCTCCGGCGGTAATATCCATCTTTGAGTAATCTCGCCATTCATCGGTATAGCCGATCTTGGGCGTGAACTTGGATAACTTGACCAGGGCCTGCTGCTTGGTTTCCTCGCTCATCCAGTCAAGTTCTATAATGGATTTTTCGTAGGCCCTGATCAGGTTCTGAATCATGGTATCCATACGTGCCTTGGCTTCAGGCTGGAAATGGCGATCAACGTACAACTGGCCCAGTAACTCACCCATGTTGCCATTGACTGAATTCACTGCACGTTTCCACAGTGGACTTGGCTCCGAAACGCCTGACAAGCCCTCACGGAAAAAACCAAACCAGAGATTGAAGTAATCCTCACCCAGAACCGGTGAAAAACTGCTCAGGGTTTGGAAGGTCAGATAATCTTTCCATTGCACAAGTTCTGTTTCGGCAATGATGTCATCAGCGGCTTCAAAGTAACTGGGCTGGGAAACGATGTAGCGGTCGCGGGCTGGTATGCCTGCAGCTTCAAAGGTGATCTCCCAGTTGATTTTTGGTGCCATCTCCTTGAGCTCTTCCAGGTTTTTGGGGTTGTAGCCCTTAACCGGGTCGCGGTTTTCTTCTTTGGTCCAAAAAGCTTCTGCCATCTTGGTTTCCAATGCCAGCAGGGCCTCTGCGCGTTCCGCTGCATTTTCTAAACCGGCTTTGGTGAAGATATTGGTGACATAATCCAGATACAGCTGACGGCCTTTGACAAACTGCTCGTCGTCTTTCAGGTAATAGTCGCGGTCAGGCATGGTTAACCCGGCTTGTGCAATGTAGACCACGTTGGTATCCGGGTCTTTTTCATCAGAAAAAATAGTGTTGCCGATCGGTGAATTCACACCGTAAACACCGAGCGTGCTGAACAACCGGTAGATATCATCAAGGGAACCCGCAGCTTGAATTTCTGCCAGTTCAGATGCGATAGCTTCCGCGCCCAGCTTGGTTGAGGTCTCGATATCCATGTAGGAGTTATAGAAATCCCGGATTTTTTGGGTGGGGCTTCCATTTTCTACGTCTTCTTTGGCACTGACCTCCTCGACCAGTGTTCGGACGTCTTTATCCGATTGCTCCCTGAGTGCATAAAACGTGCCCCAGATTGCCCTGTCTGACGGTATTTTGGTGTTTGCGACCCAATTGCCGTTGACGTAATCAAAGAAATCATCCTGTGGACGAACGGTATCGCTAAATTCGGATTGGTCGATACCGCTGGTCAGTTCAGTTGCTACATTTACAACTTCTTCGACAGGGGCTGCTGCCTCAGTCTCTGACTGTGGTGTAACAATCGCTTGTTCTGACTCCTGTTGGCAACCATAAAGACCGATGAGAACGGCCAGGGTGATGGTTAACTTGTAGTTCATAGCGAAATTTCCTTTAAGGAAGGTGAGAAAATGACGCTACTATATACCTTCATGGCATCTTTTACAGGTGTCGAAAGTTGGGCTGTGAAAAAGGATTAATAATGGGCAGATGGCGGCCTCCGCAAAAACCGGGAAGTCCATATATAACACCCGAAGGTGCAGCCCGTTTGCGCGAGGAAATTCAGTACCTGTGGCGGAAATTGCGGCCCGAAGTTGTCAAGGCGCTGGCGGCGGCGGCCGCCGAGGGTGACCGCTCGGAAAATGCGGAATATACTTACCGAAAGAAGCAACTGGGTGGCATTGACTATCGTATACGCTACCTGAGTAAACGTATCGACATTATGCAGATTGTTGATCGCCCGCCGTCCGATACCTCGGTCATACGCTTTGGTGCGAACATCACCCTGAATACGTCATCCGAGGGTCGTGTGGATTACCGGATTGTTGGTGTAGATGAGACCGATGCCCCAAAAGGTTACATCTCAATTGATTCCCCGGTAGCACGTGCGCTGCTTGGTAAAAGCGTGGGTGACAGCGCCGAGGTTGAACTACCCGAACAAAGTGTAAAATTCGAAGTCATGGCCATCCGCTACCCATAACGTGGGTAATTCATTACCCATCGGTCCGCGAGACTTGAAGCCTGCAAATACTATCCCCATGTTATTTCCTGTGGCGGCCTTCGGGGGCCACAGGTAGCTTCCGGCCATATCATGGCGGAGGTGTTTTTAGACCCTATTGCTTCTAAAGGAGAATAAGGAAATGACTACGTTTGATTTTTCACCGCTATACAGAACTTCAATTGGATTTGACCGCCTGGCCTCGTTGATGAGCTCAGCGACCCGTCAGGATCAGGGTAATAGCTACCCTCCCTATAATATTCGCATCACGAGCGAAGACCACTACCGCATCACCATGGCTGTAGCCGGTTTTTCCGAGGATGAGATCGATATCACATCCGAGCAGAACCGATTGCTCGTCACCGGCAACCGTGCTGATTCCGAAGAGCAGGGCGAGTACCTGCACCGCGGCATCGCCACACGCTCATTTGAACGCCGTTTCAACCTGGCAGACCATGTAAAGGTTGTTGGTGCCAGTCTTGAAAACGGCCTGTTGCACATCGAACTGGAGCGTGAAGTTCCCGAGGCGATGAAGCCACGCAACATCAAGATCGGAACATCTGCAGCACCTCTTCTGGATATCGATCAGGGTTCTGATGAAAAGGAAGTCCCGCAAGTAAAAGATGAAGCAGCCTGATACGTTCAACGCTCGTTGCTAGGAATAATGGGGGTGCTAACACGGCACCCCCATTTTCAGATAAAAATAAGCCCGGGTTTCAGGATTTGCATCCGGCCTGATCTGTCGTTAGGCTCACTGGTTTTCAACGGATTTAAATACAAATGAAGCGGATTGCCGTTTGGCTTTACCAGGTTTATATCTGGTTAATATTCTATCCCGTCGGGTTTTTGATTACCCTGATTGCGGGATGGACAACCGTTTTGGTTGCTTCTATCTGGAGTCCGAGAGTCGCAAGTCGATATATTGCAGCCAACTGGGCGCGAATAATCTGTTGGATGACACCGGTTAAGGCCACCGTTGAGGGTGCCGAAAATGCAGACCCTTTGAAGACCTACGTCGTGGTGTGCAACCATCAGAGCCAGTACGACATTTTCCTCGTTTACGGCTGGTTAAAGCTGGATTTGAAATGGGTATTAAAAGCGGAATTGCGCAAGATACCCGGGGTCGGTATCGGCTGTGAAAAAGCCGGGCATATCTACGTCGATCGGAGTAAGCCCGAATTAGCCCGAAAAGCAGTCCGGGATGCACTCGATTCCGTTGGTGACGGCGTAGGCGTGTTGTTTTTTCCGGAAGGCACACGCAGTCTCGATGGCAAAATGGGTCCGTTTAAAAAAGGCGCATTTCGTGTTGCCATGTCACAAAAGTTGCCCATTCTGCCGGTAACCCTGATAGGTACACGTGACATTCAAAAAGCAAAATCCCTGATGATAGTACCGGGCAAAATGCGCATGGTCATACACCCCGCTATCGAGGTAACAGGCTCTGAAGACGCCGAAGGTATGCGTGAACTGATGGAAAAAACCAGGCAGGTGATCGATTCAGCGTTGCCTCCGGAACTACGTTAGTGCGCCTTGCTGCAAAACCCCACAGAAGCGCTGAATCCGCAATTATCACATTGAAGGAGCACTAGAACGCTGATGCATCTGGATAAACCGGACCATTCCGCCACTTCTTCACCAAGGGCGCAACGAAACTTTAAACTGGCTCTGAAAGTCGCCTTTTGGTTTACCGGTTTTTTGTGGCTGATCCTGATACTCGATGAGGTACTCGGGCTTGGATTGGCAAGATTTGGCCTGCGTCCCAGGCATATGGATGGCCTGATTGGTGTTTTCACTGCGCCATTACTACACTCCGGCGCAGAACACCTGTTTTCAAATAGTTTGCCCCTTATGGTCAGCCTGACAACCGTGCTTTACCTATATCCGAGGTCAGCGATGCGGGTGATACCGGTCATCTGGATCGGTTCGGGAATACTGGCCTGGATCATCGGGCGGGAGAGTCTTCATTTTGGTGCCAGTGGATTTGTTTACGGATTGCTGGGGTATGTGTTTATCAGCGGAATTTTGCGGCTGGATATGCGTTCAGTGGCCGTATCAGTCATGGTCTGGTTTCTTTATGGCTCAATGATCTGGGGGGTTCTGCCCATACGACCGAATATGTCGTGGGAACTTCACCTGGCCGGGGCTATCCTGGGTGTTGCGTTGGCGATTGTGTACCGCCACTGGGATTTGGCACCGGTCAAACGCTACAGTTGGGAGGATGATGATTCGGTGCCCGAGTGGTTTCCTCAAAAAGAAACGCCCCTGCAGGATTTGTCTAAGGAAGTGGCTGCTGCGGAAAAAGCCGCTGCGGAAAAGGCCGCGGCGAGACTGCCATCGCGGAACGATGTTAAAAATAATGGTTCTGAATAAGACCCGTCTTGACCTGCCGGTTAAGTGCTTTTACGCTAATCGTTTTCAGCCCAGGCAGAGAATGTTTTGAGAAAGGCCGGCATTGTTTTTTTGTTTCTGTTCGCTGCATTCGTGGTGACAGGGTACCTGCTACCCAAACAGGTGCACATAGAACGGTCAATTGTGATTGAGCGCCCGGCCAGCATGATGTTCGAGTTGCTCAACAGTTACCGTCATTTCAACGAATGGTCCCCGTTGGCCAGGCGTGACCCGAAAGCCCAGTTTATTACTTCAGGCCCGGATTCGGGTGTTGGTGCACGTCTGAGCTGGGTCGGGGAACCTCACCTGGTGGGAAGCGGGTGGCAGGAGATCGTGGCCAGCAAGCCCTATGAATTAATCAACATCAAGCTGGATTTCGATGCCCAGGGTCTCGCGGATACCGGGTTCGCGCTGAGCCCCGAGGGCGATGCAACAAGGGTGACCTGGTTCTTTGACTCCGATCTGACAGAAGGTGTCAATTTCCTGGACTCCTTCCTGGCAAGATATTTCGGACTGTTGTTTGACCGCTGGGTCGGTGGTGATTATGAAGAGGGTCTTGCCAATCTTAAAAAATTTGCTGAATCCCTGCCCGTATCCGATTTTAGTCCGCTGGAAATTGAACGTGTCTATGTTGATGCACAGAAGATCCTGTTCATTACATCTACCAGTAGCCAGGACCCGGCTGACATCGCCGTGGCAATGGCAGAATCATATGCCAGGATCAGTGAGTTCATGAACGAGGCCGGTATCAGTACGAGCGGCCAGCCAATGGCAATTACGCGTGCCTGGGAAGAGGGAGGCTACCAGTTTGATGCGGCGATTCCGGTCGAATATATTCCATCGGGTCTGACCGGTGATATTCAATCAGGCCAGTCGCCGTCAGGACCTGCAGTCAGGGCCGTACACCACGGCGGTTATGATGAGATGATGCTCACCTATTCGAAACTTGCGGCGTATATGTCGGCCCATGGTTTGAAACAGGGCCGGGTATCGTGGGAGCACTATATATCCGATCCCGCTTCAACCGAGCAGGCGGATAGGGTCACATTGGTTTACATCATGCTTGAAGACGGCGACATTTCCCGCTGAACCGGCACAAACTTTAAAGCCACGTAAACCTGGTGTCACCAGCGTTTCGCGACACAAAAATCACCGCCCCAGTGATCAGCCCTGGCGGTCCCTGGCAAGTACCGTTCAAAATCCTGACGCGAAATCTCCTGGGCCCCCATGCTCAACAGGTGTGAATTTGACACCTGGCAATCCAACAGCTTGAAACCCCATTGATGTAGTTGTAAACACAGGGCCACCAATGCAATTTTGCTGGTGTTTCCCCTTTCGCTGAACATGGATTCACCAAAAAAAACATTTCCCAACGCCAGACCGTAAATTCCGCCCACCAGTTCATTCCCGGCATAAACCTCTACCGAATGTGCGATACCCATTTCGTGCAGTTGGATGTAGGCAGATTTCATCTCAGCGGTAATCCAGGTTTCATCCTGATCCCGTCGTGGCGCGGCGCAGGCTTCGATTACCCCGGCAAACGCCTGGTCAGCGGCAAGGGAATATTGGCCCTGGTTGTAATGACGCCGCAGACGGCGTGAAATATGAACGGTGCCCGGGTAAATCACGCAACGCGGTGCGGGTGACCACCACAAAACAGGCTGGTCATCGGAATACCAGGGAAAGATGCCGTGCCGGTAGGCATTGACCAGGCGGGTAGGGGAGAGATCCCCCCCGACTGCCAGCAAGCCCTGGGGGTTATCCAGGGCCCGCCCTGTCGGCGGGAAGGGTGATGCCGGATTTGTTCCAAGTATCGGAATCACATGATGTACTGCAGCGGCTTCAGGCTGCTGTGTCTTTCTGTTCTTCCAGCCAGCGATCGGCGTCGAGTGCGGCCATGCAGCCAGCCCCTGCCGATGTGACCGCTTGTCTGTAGACATGATCAGTAACATCACCCGCTGCAAAAACGCCGGGGACACTGGTCATGGTCGCGAGTCCATCGGTGCCGCTTCGGATACTGATATATCCGTCTTTCATATCGAGCTTGTCCACAAAGATTTCGGTGTTGGGGTTGTGGCCAATGGCAATAAATACACCGTCTGCGTCTATATCAGTGAGCTCGCCGGTTTTTGCGTGTTTTACCCTTACACCCGTTACGCCGGTATCACCACCGAGTATTTCTTCGACGTTGTGATCCCACATAAAGCTGACATTGCCGTTGCGTTCCTTTTCAAACAGACGGTCCTGCAACATTTTTTCCGCGCGTAACTCGTCGCGTCGATGGACTACCACGACTTCTGATGCCAGGTTCGACAGGTAAAGCGCTTCTTCAACGGCCGTGTTACCGCCGCCAATCACCGCAACTTTCCTGTCGCGGTAGAAAAAGCCGTCACAGGTCGCACAGGCCGAGACACCCTGTCCCATGAAGGCCTCTTCGGAAGGTAGCCCAAGGTACTTGGCGCTTGCACCGGTTGCAATGATCATTGCATCACAGCTGTATTTGCCGGAATCCCCTTCCAGCAGGAAGGGTCGCTGATCCAGGTGGACCGTATGGATGTGATCAAAAATGATTTCGGTATCAAACCTTTCAGCGTGTGCAAGCATACGTTGCATCAGTTCCGGGCCCTGTACACCTTCTGCGTCACCCGGCCAGTTATCAACATCGGTGGTGATCGTCAATTGACCACCCTGTTGTATACCGGTGATGACCGTGGGTTTGAGGTTGGCGCGGGCTGCGTAGATGGCGGCGGTGTAACCGGCGGGACCGGAACCGACAATCAACACGCGGTGGTGGGTAATATCACTCATGTAGTTGCTCCATTTAAAAGCAGACGCCCGATCAATACGCCAGGTACCTGAAAGTAGTCGCTGATTATGCTCTGTCCATTCCAGTTTGAGGCTGAAACTGCAGATTCAAGTACAGCATTTTAACTGATTGGAGTTATATTCCATATGCCTGTTTGGAGGATTAGTCACACGATTGGATTTGATTGTGGCATTATGGCTTGAAATGTATTCTCTACAAGGTAATATAGCTCTTTGGTCAGGTTTCATTTAACTTCAAATATAAGCACTTAAACGATAATCTTTAGAAGGTTGATAACATTGCCACAAGCTCGTAAGAAAGCCAAAAAAGCTGTGATTACACCATCCCGACTGACAAAACACCTGAGGGAGAGTGCATTTCTGCTTTCAATTCTGGTCGCTGTTTTCCTGGTCGCATGTCTGTTCACCTACAGCCCAACCGACCCGGGGCCTTTCAGCACCACCAATTCAGATGTTGTACAAAATGCTGGTCGAATCGTGGGTGCCTGGATTGCAGATGCTTTTTTGGGCCTGACCGGTTATATCGCCTACCTGTTACCGGTCATCACGGTTTTTGCAGGCTGGCGGATATGGAGTGAAAAGCCCAGGGAAGCTGACACGGGTGTGATGGAAATCGTTGCGGTGGTGACCGGCCTGGCCCTGTTTATGCTCTCGTCGACCGGATTGAGTGATATACACCTGCTACCGCCGGCGGGCAGCATGCCGGCCAATGGCGGGGGCGTCATCGGGGCGGTTGTTGCTTCACCGTTACTGCAATGGACCGGGATGCTGGGATCAACGCTGCTCCTGTTTTCGATGATGCTGGTGGGTATCACCCTGTTCACCGGTTTATCGTGGTTCCTGGTGATGGATGTTACGGGGAAGATCACCCTGACGGTTATCGACTGGCTGGTGGCCAGTATAGCCAGCATGCGGGACTGGTTTGCAGGGCGTCGCGCAAAGGCTAAACGTGATGTCAGCCGCAAATCGGATTCGATCAGGCAAAAGAGTAAAACAGCGCCAAAAATTGAACCTCAAATCAGTCTGCCGAAAGAACAGACCAGCAAACGGGTGGCAAAGGAAAAGCAACGCCCCCTGTTCGTCAATATGCCGGCGGATTCGCTGCCGCCGCTGGATCTGCTTGATGAGCCGCATGATCAGCTGCCAGGTTATAGCGAACAGACATTGAAGGCGCTTTCCAAGCAGGTTGAGCTGAAGCTCGCTGACTTTGGTGTACAGGTCGATGTCGTAGCCGTACACCCCGGCCCGGTGATTACGCGATTTGAACTGGAACCGGCAGCCGGTGTTAAATCAGCGCAGATCATGAATCTTGCCAAGGATCTCGCACGCGGACTCAGTATTGTTTCAGTGCGTGTGGTCGAGGTGATTCCGGGTAAATCCACGATTGGTCTCGAGATACCCAATACCAATCGCCAGATGGTTTTCCTGTCTGAAATTCTGCGTTCCGAGGCCTATGAAAAGTCTCCGCATCCATTAACCCTGTCACTGGGTAAGAGTATCTCTGGACGGCCGATCGTGGCCAACCTGGCCAAGATGCCGCATTTACTGGTTGCCGGTACGACCGGTTCGGGTAAGTCCGTAGCGCTCAACGCCATGATTTTGAGCCTTTTGTACAAGTCGGGTCCTGAAGAGGTCCGCCTGGTTATGATCGACCCGAAAATGCTGGAGTTGTCCATTTACGCCGATATTCCACATCTGCTGGCACCCGTTGTCACCGATATGAAAGAGGCCGCGAATGCCCTGCGCTGGTGTGTGGCGGAAATGGAGCGCCGCTACCGGCTGATGTCTGAAGAAGGTGTGCGTAACCTGGCGGGATTTAATAAAAAGGTACGTGAGGCTGCCGAGGCGGGCAAACCGTTGAAGGACCCGTTGTTCAAACCTGATGAATTCAATCCCGATGAGGAAGCACCTGAGCTGCAGCACTTGCCTTTTATCGTAGTCATTGTCGATGAACTTGCCGATATGATGATGATCCTGGGCAAGAAAATCGATGAACTGATCGCACGCCTGGCACAAAAGGCACGTGCATCAGGTATTCACCTGATACTGGCGACTCAACGGCCATCAGTGGATGTCATTACCGGACTGATCAAGGCGAATATTCCGACCCGCATTGCGTTCCAGGTTTCCTCCCGCGTTGATTCACGTACCATCCTCGACCAGATGGGCGCCGAGCAACTGCTGGGACACGGTGATATGTTGTATATGCCGCCCGGCACAGCCATACCCGAACGTGTCCATGGCGCTTTCGTGGATGACCATGAAGTGCATGCCATTGTGAATTACCTCAAGTCACTGGGTGAGCCGGATTATGTCGATGAGATCTTGGAAGAAGACCAGATGACGACCGATGGCATGACCATCAATGCCAGCGGTATTCCAAAGGAAACCCCGAGTGACCAGGATGAACTTTATGACCAGGCTGTTGCCTGGGTTACTGAGTCACGAAAGGCATCAATATCCAGTGTGCAACGTCATTTACGAGTCGGCTATAACCGGGCAGCACGGATTATCGAGGAGATGGAAGCGAGTGGTGTGGTTTCTATGCCCGAGCATAACGGCCTTCGTGAAGTTCTGGCACCGCCACCACCACGGGATTAGATATGAATCGTATTGTTAGATCAGCTTTGCTGCTGGGGTTTTGCCTGACAACACCTGTTATGGCAACTGAAGGGGCCGGCCCGGCGCGCGCTGAGTTGGAACGTTTTGCCAATCAACTGGAAACCTTCCAGGCCGAATTCAAACAGACAGTCAAATCCCAGGACGGGCGTATCCAGGATCAAACCAAGGGAAATGTCTGGCTAAAAAGCCCGGACAAGCTGCGCTGGGTATACTCGGGCGAGTTTCCGGAAATCATCGTTGCCGATGGTAAAAACATCTGGGTTTATGATGAGTCCCTTGACCAGGTAACGGTCAAGCCTCAATCCGACAGGTCAACCAACTCGCCGCTGATGATACTGACCGATGTCAGTCAGCTCGACGAGCAGTTCCAGGTCACCGAATTGGGTGATTTTGAGGACATGTTGTTACTGGAGCTTAAAAGCCTGGATGACGAATCAGAATTTGAACGTATTCTGCTGGGTATGACCGGGGACGGGATTCGCATGATGGCGATGGAAGATGCTTTTGGACAACGAACGGAAGTTCATTTCGAGAATATAATGATGAACCCGACTATAGACCCTGGTCTCTTCCGGTTCGAGCCACCCGAGGGTACGGATGTCGTTGGAGTCGCCGCGTTACCCGAATGAAGTGTTACAATCCCGCTCTTTTAACCGACAGAAATTAAAATGCTTGATCACCAAATTCTAAGACACGATCTCGACGCGACCGTAGCAGCACTCAAGCTACGGGGTTACACCCTCGATGGCGCAGCGTACGAGGCCCTTGAGGCCCGCCGTAAGGCACTGCAAATCGAAGTGGAGGCACTGCAAAGCAAACGTAATTCCAGTGCCAAATCCATAGGCCAGGCCAAGGCCAGGGGTGAGGACATTCAACCTTTGCTCGCCGCAGTTGCGAAACTGGGTGATGACCTCAAGGCCGTCGAGGCACAGTTCAGGGAGGTTCGCGATGAACAGACGGCCTGGCTGCTCGATATACCCAATCTTGCAGCAAGCGATGTCCCTGTTGGAACAGACGAAACCGAGAATGTTGAGCTGCGAAAATGGGGCGTGGTACCCACCTATGATTTCCAGCCCAGGGATCACGTGGAGCTGGGTGAACTGCATAAAATGATGGATTCAGAGGCAGCCGCAAAACTCGCGGGAGCCCGTTTTACGTTGTTGAAATCCTCTTTTGCACGTCTGCACCGTGCACTGGCGCAGTTCATGCTGGATACCCATACACAGGAACACGGTTATACCGAGGTTTATGTGCCTTACCTGGTCAAAGGGGAAACCATGCAGGGTACGGGCCAGTTGCCCAAGTTTGCCGATGATGCATTTGCCACCACCGATGATCCGCCCAGGTACCTGGTTCCGACAGCAGAGGTACCGGTGACGAACCTGGCTGCGGACCAGATATTCAACAGTGATGATTTGCCAATCAAGTTTGCTGCCCAAACGCCCTGTTTCCGGCGCGAAGCAGGTTCTGCCGGTCAGGATACACGCGGTATGATCCGACAGCACCAGTTTGAAAAGGTTGAGCTGGTACATATCGTGCAGGCAGAAGAATCAGAACAGGCTCACGAGGAACTCATTGCAAACGCTGAAAAGATTCTGCAAAAATTGAACCTGGCTTACCGGACGATTGTATTGTGTACCGGTGATATGGGGTTCTCAGCCGCTAAAACCTACGATATCGAAGTCTGGCTACCGGGGCAGGGGGCCTATCGGGAGATTTCATCCTGTAGTAATTGCAGTGATTTTCAGGCACGCCGTATGAAGTCCAGGGTACGCAACCCGGAAACCGGAAAAACCGAACTGGTGCACACCCTGAATGGTTCAGGCCTGGCCGTCGGGCGTACCCTGATTGCCGTATTGGAAAACTACCAGCAAAGGGATGGTTCGATTCGAATACCAAAGGTTCTACAGCCTTATATGGGTGGGCAGGAAGTAATTAATCCATAGGCTTGAATTTCATTTCACGTAAATATCAATGACAAAAAAAAAGACCCGCATATAGCGGGTCTTTTTCTACATAGAACTTAATTATCAATCTTCGCCAAAGCCCATACCAAGCAGATGCAACAAGCTGGTGAACAGGTTGAAAAGACTGACAAACAGTGTAACCGTGGCCATGATGTAATTGGTTTCACCACCGCGGACGATTTGCTGTGTCTGGAACAGGATCAGACCTGCCATCAACAAAACAAACATACTGGAAACCGCCAGTCCAAGCGCCGGCAACTGGAAAAACAGGTTGCCAAGTGCTGCAAGAAACGCGACCAGGATACCAATAGCAAGGAATTTACCCATAAATGAGAAATCCCGCTTGGTGGTCAATGCCAAACCTGACATGGCCAGGAAAATGACCCCGGTGCCACCCAGCGCCATCATGACGATTTCACTGCCGTTACCAAAGCGATAAAGGTACATATTGATTATCGGTCCCAGGGTGACACCCATAAAACCGGTCAACGCAAACACGGAAAGAATGCCCCAGGAACTGTTACGCAGTTTGGTAGTAAGAAACAACAGACCGAAATACCCTGCCAACACGATAAGTGGGCCGGGATAGGGCCAGTTAAACGCCATGGCGACACCTGCCATCACGGCAGAAAACAGCAATGTCATGGACAACAGCGCATAGGTATTACGTAATACCTTGTTCATTTCCACCGAAGGTACAGGCAGTGTAGCAGCAGAAGTTCTATATTGTGATTGATTCATATCTTGGGCATAGCTCCATTTTGTGTTCAGTAGTATTGTACATAAGATAAGGCATGTTTCCGTTAGTTCAATGTATCAGACCTAAAATTTGAAACCAACAGATGCCGTTACCTTAAACAATTTCAATTAATCTGTCATATGCCTGTGGACAGGGGTGGTACGCAAGTCCGTTTTTCTGTATTCTGCGCGTCTCAACATATGTCACACGATTTCGGAGAGGTGACAGAGCGGTTGAATGTACCGGTCTTGAAAACCGGCGTGGGTTAATAGCCCACCGTGGGTTCGAATCCCACCCTCTCCGCCAGATAAACAACCCGCCTTTTGGCGGGTTTTTTATTTGCCAGAAAGGCTGTGTGAGAAGTCACTGCCGCGAAGCGGTTCGTGGGTTTGACAAAAACGCCGGGAGCGTTTTTGAATGAGCGAAGCGAACCCGCAGGGCAGGGTACAGGATGTACCCTGTAATCCCACCCTCTCCGCCAAATAACACCCTAAGGTATCGAAATATAAGCCTCATTAATTTGAGGCTTTATTTTATCCCTATTTTGTTACCTACGTATGATGCTGTTTAGTGCTGCTATATTTTTCTCAAACTGTAGTTGAAACTCTATTAACCATACGACCGAATGCTATTTGAGGGGTTATTTATCTGTCGGCGGTACTATATTTGTGTATTAGTTGGTTTTCGATTTGATACGATTTGTCAGATTTCACCGAGTCCAACAGCGGAACGATTTAGCCAATGTGTTGCGTCGACCGGTTGAAATCGCAGCCAATAGTTGACATTGGCACAACCTCCATCCTGAATTATTTGTTGATTTTTATAGTATTCGTTGATTAAGTCACTATGCTTAGCAGTAATTACAGAAACAAGGAAGCCAGCCTTTGTCATTATTTGAAGAACTCAAACGCCGTAACGTCTTCCGCGTTGCTGTTGGTTACATCGTCTCCTGCTGGTTGCTGGTGCAAGTAGCTGATATTGTACTGGAGAACATTGCAGCACCTGGCTGGGTTATGCAGACCATTATGCTGGTGATGGCCCTAGGATTTCCGGTGGTGGTGTTTTTCTCCTGGGCCTACGAGGTGACACCAGAGGGCATCAAACGCGAATCCGAGATCGACCGCTCTCAGTCGATAACGCATGTTACGGGCCGCAAGCTGAGTCGTGCGATCACCACTGTGCTGGTTATCGCGCTGGCATTCCTCGCCATTGACAAGTTCGTGCTTTCAGCTGGGCGTGAGAAGGCTGCCATTGAATCTGCCGTAGAAGAAGCGACATCTCAGGTGCTGTCTGAGAAGGTCGCCACCGAAGAAGCACTAGCCGAACCCGATAAATCCATCGCCGTGCTGCCGTTTATTAACATGAGCGACGATGCCAGCAACGAATTTTTTTCCGAAGGCCTATCCGAAGAACTACTAAACCTGCTGGCCAAGATTCCGGGGTTACGCGTCACATCACGCTCATCAGCATTTTCCTTTAAGGGTAAGGACTTTCTGATTGCTGATATTGGGCGTCAATTAAATGTCAGTAATGTTTTGGAAGGCAGCGTACGCAAAGCGGGTAACCAGGTTCGGATTACGGCACAGTTAATCAAAGTTGATGGTGATGTTCACTTATGGTCAGAGACTTACGATCGATCATTGGATAACATTTTTGCCATTCAGGATGAGATTGCCACCGCGGTCGTGACGCAATTAAAACTCAAACTGTTTGGCGATATGCCCACAACACATGCGACAGACCCCAAAGCTTACTCGCTCTTCTTGCAGGCGCGGCAACTGAGTAATCTTCTAACGCCCGAGGGCTGGCAGCAGTCAAATGTCTTGTATCAGCAAGCGATTTCCATCGACCCTGATTACGCTGTCGCCTGGGCCGGATTGGGCCGTAATTACATCAACCTTACCGGATACAACCTTTTGTCCCCGGAAGAGGGATACCCGAAGGCTCTTGAGGCTGCCAACCGGGCACTTGCCATTGATCCCGAAAACGCCATGGCATACAGCGTCCTTGGCTGGACCGCGATGATGAATGATGGTGAATTAGCGGTTGCGGCAAAGTATCTGGAGCGCGCCATGGAATTAGAGCCGACTAACATTTCTATCATCGGGCATACCGCAGACCTTGTAATGAGACTCGGACGCCTGGATGAAGCCATAACATTGGCGGAATACGTGGCCGCTCGTGATCCCGTGAACCCTGTTAATCACTTGAACCTGAGTGGGTACTATATCCTGGCTGAGCGTCTGGATGAGGCTATTGCGTCATCGCGTATTGCAAATTCGCTGAGTCCGGGAATTGGAGGTGCACAGTATAGACTTGGTGAAGCGTTACTGCGCAAAAGTGAACCCGAAGCGGCGCTGGCAGCATTTGAGCAGGAAGAGGACGAAGAATGGCGAGTAAAGGGAACGGCGCTGGCTCTGCATGACCTTGAACGGTTCACGGAGTACGAAGAGGCATTTTCCGAGTTGCGCGAGCGCTGGGGCGAGCGGTGGCCAGTAGAAATTGCTCACGTTTATGCCTGGGTTGGAGAGACCGATGAAGTATTTGCCTGGCTGGAAAAAGAGTACGAAACCAATGGACTTGGTGGCGTAATGGTGGACAATTTCTTTAAAAACCTTCACGACGATCCGCGCTGGTTGCCGTTACTCGAAAAAGCCGGTGTCTCCGTTGATCAACTGAAAGCCATTGAGTTCGATGTAACGATGCCCAAATAGTTGGCTATTTGGTAGACACTAAAACAATTACCATGGACTTACCACGATGGGCAGCTATTGACCGTTTTCTGCTATAGGAATCGCTGAAATTCAGGCTTGACGTATGGCTGCTTAGCAAGAAGCGGAACATCAACTCTTGATGTCACCACCAACGGTTTTCGGTCAATTGCGGCCGGCTACAAAATGTAAAAGAACATCACCACTCAGAGCGGTCTTTTTACTGGATTCTTCCAAATATCAGCCTGTGGGCATACGCTCAACCAAAAGAGACGCTTTGATGTGGATCCAGGAGAAGAATTCTACAAACCGGCATTTATTCGGTGCTATATCGACGAAACTCTGCCATCAGTCGGTCAACCATTCTTGCGTTTTTTGGGTGTATTAGCGGGAAGAGTAACTGGCCGTGGTTCAGTTGGAGGAGTAGCTGGTAGTGTTTTACCTGGAAGAATATTTGCTTTGTCACGATTCCTGAGACGATCTCCATCCCGAACCCAATATCCAGGATCTTCCGTGGTATAAACATTGTTTTGATTATTAACTACGCTACCTTGCTGGTTTTGGCTCCGAGCCCGCTCGCGTTCCTGCTTGCGTTCCAGCTTTTTTTCAGCCAGGTCAGTTTTGTTTTGTTCAGTCACCCCGCTCAGGCCGGAAGACTCCTGTAATTCTACGTTTGTAGCTTCCGAACCGCATTTCCGGTCTGAATAAATTGGACCATCGGGTCCGTCGCATTTATAAATTTGGGCTACTGTTACTGGTGTGATGGCCAAGGCGGCCAAGGTGACCAAGGTGAGTAAGCTGGCTTTATGACGATTCATGGTATGCGTCTCACTTGCCAAGTACTTGATTCTAGTCTCGGTGAATCAACCTTGTAAAGCACACATTTAAAATGAAACAATATGTGTGAGGCGCGAAGTATTAACTGCAAGGTCGTAGCCCGCAAGCCTACGCATACCCAACCGCCTTTATAAAAAATACTATAATTAGGTCAAGTTAATCTGTTTTTTTTGAAACTAGTAGTAGCCCATTTTTTAATTTAGTCTGCAATGGGAAAGGGGCAACCTGAAAAAGGTTGATTATCAAGAACAAGGTGTTGGTAATAGTCATATTTGTTCTGATTTCCTGTAGCGCATCAGCTGATAGCTTCCGTTGCCATCGTAAGGTTGTAAAATCTGGTGATTCAGTCAATTCTCTGTTGAATAAATGTGGGGATCCTGATCGAACATTCCAGACTAGCGAGACAGTCAACAACCGTGGTCGCATGTATGAAGTCTACATTACGCATTATGTTTATGAGCGTGGTGGACAGAAGGACGTGATTATTACTGTTCGCGATAACGTAGTGACAAAAATTAGTCCTGATTAGCCATTCAAGAACGAGACCTTCAGAAAGCAAAAGTTAGCTGTAGCTAGCGGTTTTCTCTGTGCTACGAGTATCTCCTGTTGGCCGAGGGTGCGTGAAAACTATTCAGCCTTAACTGATATTGGGATAGCACCCAATAATTGACTCGGTATGCCGTTTAATTAGACCCATAAACTCCACATGTTTAACAGGTAATCCG
>Ga0316194_10000005_pt1 | contig 113084 bp, 88 predicted proteins | sample CroRivsedime1_MG_FD_204936 | JGI IMG/M metagenome (GOLD analysis project Ga0316194, IMG submission 204936) | Coastal sediment microbial communities from Maine, United States - Cross River sediment 1 | ecosystem: Environmental > Aquatic > Marine > Coastal > Sediment | place: USA: Maine...
CGTTCCGCCTGGGTTCTTGACAAAATTGGCAAAGAATTACCTATCACTGTGGGTATCATCGTCGAAAATAATTACATCAAGAATCTACGGGTAATGACCTACCGTGAAAATCGGGGCGGTGAAGTGGCAACGCCTGCTTTCACCGATCAATTTATTCATGCTGAACTGGAAGGCAACAACAAGCTCAACGTTAGAATTGATGGTATTTCGGGTGCAACACTGTCCGTGCAATCCCTGACCCGCCTGGCGAGCATGGCTCTTTTTCTGCACACTGAAAGCAACTGCAGCAATGAATCGTAAAAAGCGAAAGGTATCAAAGGCGCGCCGCCTCCACCGCTCGCTTGGTGCCGGCGCTGCAATCTTCGTTTTGTTCATGGTACTCAGCGGCCTGATCATCAACCATTCAAATGGACTCGGTCTTGATCAACGTCATATATCACAGTCATTTCTGCTCGACTGGTACGGGCTTGCCAAACCGGAGAATATTCATAGCTTTGCCGTTGGCGACGACTGGCTGAGCTTTGCCGGTTCACAGTTGTATCTCAATGAGAAATCCGTGGCTACCATCTCAGGCGGTGTTGGTGCGGTATCCAGTGGCGCTCTTTTAATTGCAGCAGGCAGCGACGAATTGCTGTTGCTTGATCATGATGGCAACCTGATCGAGAGAATACCCTGGGGACCCATTGGAGCGGCAACGATTGAGTCTATTGGTCTGCATGAGGAAACGGTCGTTTCGGTGAAATCAGCGGGTCAACTCTGGCTGGCTGACACTCAGTTGCTGAACTGGCGGCAAGCCTATGATGCCAGCCCTGACCCGCTTTGGGCAGTTTCAGAGTCTGCACCTGGTGGCCTTCAACAGGCCATCACAGCCTCGTATCGCGGCGAAGGTCCGAGCCTGGAAAGGCTGCTGCTGGACCTCCATAGCGGCCGCATTTTCGGCTCAATCGGTGTTCTTGTTTACGACCTGTTGGCCCTGGCCCTGGGTTTTCTATCGATCAGCGGCCTGGTCTTGTGGTTTCGCGGCCGTCGCAATGGCAAACCCAAATAGGTTAACAACAGGCTTTCATCGGTAAATACCAGCGGCGTCTCCAGAGCCGGGGTGGGTAGTGTTTGCCAGGACCGTGAGCGACAGGGAGGTCGCGACCGAGCCGACAGGATGTCCTCGTGGCGAGTCCTGGCAAACACTACCCGCCCCGGGCTCCCCACCGATTTATTAAGTGGGACAGCAGAGCTGTGACCCTGTCCGCAAGCTCTCCTAAAACGGACCAAGACCCCAGCTGAACAGGAAAACACTCAGCGCTATCACTGCGATCCCGGTTAAAGAAAGACCCAGCATCGTGCCAAAGGGTAATCGGGCATTCCGATGCGCGCGCTGAGTCTGGATCAGGGTAAGCAGGCCCAGGATACCTGCAATAAATCCGCTCCAGGCACCGAAACCAGCCCACGGCGGCAAACCGAAAATCAGCAGCATTTCCGACGCTTCAGCAGTGGCCGCAAAGGCCGCACCGAATATACACAACGCAACCACCGACAATGTGGCTGCCAGCCAGGCGAAGATTCGTGCGCCGGATGTGTCAGCGGCATGCTTTCTGTCGATGAGCCGCCCGATGGGTGCAAAGGTAAGATTGAGGAATGCAATCAGCACGGTCAGCGCCGATAGTCCTAACCAGGTGCCGGGAAGTAGCAAAGACTTTTTATCTTCAACCATCATTCCCGCCAGCCTGGGCGCGATAGTCGTGGTGTAAAGCGGCGCCCACATCTCTGGTTCCTCCATTTCTTCTACACAACTCAAGTCCGGATCATTAGCGGGATTATCATAGAACTTGTTGAGCATGTGACCGGCGCACTCCACTGATCTTGAAGGACCATGACCGGCAAATGGAAATTCCACATAGGTCGCATTTTCGAAGCCGGGCAAAATTGCCTTGGCATTGGGTGGAGGGGTGATCGGATCCATATCACCCTCAACTATCAGCGCGGGCAAATCCGTTTGAACAGCAGCATAATCTTCAACGGGCCGTTGCAGCATGCCGAGTTCATCACATAAAGCAACACGACGGTCGTACGACTCATTGGAGCCGATAGCGGCACCCAGAACCGGATACTCCTCAAGATCCTTTTTACCTGCCCTGGCCTGTGCTTCTGAGTCGCCATCGATGCAAAAGATTGCGTTGTACATACCCTGGCTGCCTTCTCCAAAGCCACCACCTCCGGCTGCCGATGCCAGTGCCTTAAAAAGCACCGGATCACGCTTTTCCACCGCGTCTGCCCAAGCATAGATCATGCCCGGCAAACCGGGGTAGCTGTCCTGCTCGTAGAGGAAAATGAAAGGCAGAAAAGCCACGATGTCCTGGAAAAACCGGGTCTTGCCGGAGGGAAAGAGCTCAGTGTCTTTGACTTCAACTTCGATCGGCTTATCGACCACGGACAGGATCGCTTCGCGCAAGCGTCCGGGAATATCAGGGTATTGCTCTGCACAATCCGGTTGTCGCTGGCAGATTTCCTGCAATTTCTGTAAATCACGTTCATACCAGTGCACCACCCGCCAGTACTCTTCAGATTCGCGTATATTCAGCGGCATATTGGCATCCAGCACAATTGCGAGAATACCCTCCGCGTCTTCCTTTATATACGCCTGACCGAGGATTGTGCCGTAAGAAATTCCCCAGACATTCCATTGTTCAAAGCCCAAAGCCCGACGAAGTGCCTTCAGATCCCGGGCATTTTCAATGGTGTTGTAGCCGCCGAGGTCAACCCCCGCTGCACGGGCATTGTTCGCGCAATCGGTGGTATCACCATGGGAAAGCGCCAGGTTTTGTGCGAAGGTTTCCACATCATCCTCTGCGGGGTTACGGCGTCCGTAAAACTGGCAGAAATCACCCGAATAACCGATGCCCCGCTGTTCCAGGATGTAGAGATCCCGGTGGTCGAGCAGGGTATGGTCCTTAAACCGGCCCACGTAATAAGTGGCTTTGGCGCCCGGTCCGCCGGTCAGGTAGATGACCGGATCATCGCGTTTTCCCGCCGGTAAACCGTGGTCATCTTCATCTTCTGCATAGTCGCCGCCGGACTCTTCATGCTCCTTGTCCCAGCGGGAGTTCATCTTGATAAAATGGAGCTCTATGAAGCGCGAATTTGGGTCCTCTCGGTTCTCCGGCACCTGCAGCAGGCCACACTCGATTTCACCGGGCTTGTAGTCTATATCGCCCTTGAATGGGCAGATGATGGTATCGATGCGGTAACTGTCGCGGGCAAACAGATCGGCCTGCTCGACGCTATTGGGAATTGCGACGGTCTCAGTTGCTATTTCCACCGCTTGTAGCGACTCTTCAGTCACCATGTCCTGGGTATACGCCGCCGTGCTAAACGCCAGGATAAGACCGGCGCTAAAAAGTTTTTTAGTTTTCAAAAGAAGTCCCTCAAATGCAAGGCGTTAAGCTTAGCATCAGAGCCAACGTGCCAGGAAGTGAGTGAAGTCATGGGCTGGCCGGATTTTCGATAGCGCCCGACCGGGAAACCGGGTTTGCAAGCAGGTATCGATCTTGTCCGCGTCCCGCAGATACCTCAAATTACCTGGCCATTGACAGTGCCCGTACATTCCAAATTGAGATTCCCAGCCTGAAAATATACACAAAGGTGCTATGATACAAACATGAAGTACGTATTTCTGGCCATTTTGGTATTACTTGCTGCGCAACCTATGCCGGTTGCGTCGTGCGATATGCATGACTCCCAGCAGACAAGTCATCATGGCTCCAGCGATATGAATCACGATGACGGGCAGAGCATGGACTGTTGTGACAATTCCCCCTCAGCTCCAACCGATAGCTGTGACTCAATGTCCCATTGCGGCGCCTGTACTACGGGCGTCATGACTTTGAGTTCATTTCCGATCAACGCGATTTTCAAAGCAAATTCCCGCCTGGTTCTTGCTAATACAGGCGAACCCTCCATCAGATTCAACCCTCCACCGTATAGACCTCCCATCACCTGAGAACATAGCGATCCGGACCGTTTATTGACGGTTTGACCCATTATTGTTTGTAACACAGGTTATTAAGCCTGTGGTGTTGTGGAGAATACGATGTACCTGTCTTTTGCTGATAAGGCTTTCTACCGTCTGTGTGCGGTGATGCTGTTCCTGTTTACAGGCGCGGATACGATTTTCGCCGCCGAGTTGACCATTGAAGAAGCCGGTCAGCTCGCTTTAAAAAGTGACTTTACGCTGCAAGCCATCAGTGCCCGCAGTGAATCCATGTCTGAACGCTCGATAGCCGCAGAAAGTCTGCCGGACCCGAAGCTCAAGCTGGGTTTCGCCAACCTGCCTACCGATACTTTCGACCTGGACCAGGATCCGATGACACAGGCCATTATCGGTGTCCGGCAATCATTTCCGCGCGGACAGACACGTGCGCTCAATGGTGCTCGTTTAACTGAGTCCGTTGCACGTAACGATGCTGAAGCCCAGGATCGGCAATATTTGATCCTGCTCGCCGTTCGCGAGGAATACACGAGAATTTTCCTGCACAGGGAGCGGCAGAGAATCCTGCAAAAATCACTTTCCATTTTTACGGACCTGGCGGAAATAACCCGTGACTACTTTGCCACCGGCCGGGCCCATCAGCAGGACGTGGTACAAGCGCAACTTGAATTATCCAGGGTTGAGGAGCGCCTGCTTGGCATTCAGCAACAGGAAGAACAGGCGCGCGCCAGGCTGGCGGAACGGATTGGTGCCGACGCTTACCGGGATTTTGACCTCCAATGGCCGCAAATCAGCGAACCACCTCCTGCGCAACAGATTATCGCAAACCTGGCTGAACATCCGCGTTTACGCGCCTGGCAACACGAAATCGCCAAATCCAGAACATCTGAAGAAATAGCACGACAGGCTTACAAACCCGGCTTTGCCGTAGATCTCGCCTATGGTGCCCGAAGTGGCCGGAATACCAATGGATCCAATCGCAGTGACCTGCTGTCAGTCTTCTTAACGATGGATATACCCCTATTTACCAGGAACCGTCAGGATCGTGTACTGGCAGCCAGCATTGCAGATACTTCTGCAACTGAATATGTCCGCGATGATGTATATCGCACCATGAAAGCCCGCGTGGAGGAGTACTTTGCAACACTGCTACGAGAACAGGAACGGCTTGGGCTATACCAGGAACACCTGTTACCACAAGCAGCGATTAATGCCGAAGCAGCCTTTGAAGGTTATCAGGATGCAGTCAATGATCTGACCACCCTGATGCGTGCCCGGATCGGCGAATATGAACTCAAGTTAAGCCATGCAGCCTTGCGCGCCGATGAGATCATTACACGTGCACGACTGCATTACTTCCAGGGAGAAGCGTCATGAGCAAGGAAAGGAAATCACCCGTCCGTTCAAAAATGCCATTGCTTGCAACCCTCGTCGTTGGTCTCGCGGGCGGTGTTCTTATCAGCAATTACACCATCCTGGGGGAAAACCTGGATTTTCAATCCAAAGTGGAAAGCAAGACCGAAAAGGAGATCCTTTACTGGGTGGCCCCGATGGACCCCGCTTATCGTCGTGACGAACCTGGCAAATCACCGATGGGGATGGACCTGGTTCCAGTTTATAAAGAAGCCGGGGAAGATAGTGATGCCGTTCGCATCAGTCCTGCTGTCGAGCAAAGCCTGGGGGTACGCACCGCCAGGGCAGAACGTCGTTCCTTGTGGCGCAAGGTGGAGGCAACCGGCTACGTCGGCTTTGATGAAACCCGGGTAAGCCAGATCAATTTGCGCACCGAAGGCTGGATCGAACGGCTGTTGATCAAAAATGAAGGTGAGCGTGTCACGAAAGGTCAACCGCTGTTTGAGTTTTATTCACCGCAACTGGTCAACGCCCAAAAAGAGTACGTTCAAATCAAGCGCCGTAATGATGCACAAATGCTGGCTGCGACCAGGGAAAAGTTACTTGCACTGGGACTGGCGCCGGCTGATATCCAACGCCTGGCAAATACCTCAAATGTCACCAACACCGTGCAGGTTCTGGCTCCACAGGACGGTACTGTCACGAGTCTCTACGTAAAAGAGGGTATGTTTGTCAGGCCGGCCACCGAGATAATGAGTCTTGCTGACCTTTCCAGCGTTTGGCTGCAGGCCGGGGTCTTTGAGTCCCAGGCTGATTGGGTCGCAGAGTCACAGTCTGCCGAAGCACGGCTGAATTATATGCCAGGTGAGGTTTTCAGCGGCCGGGTCGATTATGTGTACCCGGTGCTGGACCCGAAAACACGGACACTGCAGGTACGGCTTCGCTTTGATAATCCGGATGAACGAATGAAGCCCAATATGTACGCCCGCGTGACGATATTCGGCAAGTCCCATCCCGCAGCCTTGAGTATTCCCCGTGAAGCATTGATCCGGGGTCAGGACACAGACCGGGTGGTGGTCGCTCTCGGCGACGGCAAGTACACCGTCCAGGAGGTGATGACCGGTATTGAAAGTGGCGGTTGGCTGGAAATAATTGCCGGACTTGATGCCGGTGACGAGGTGGTGACCTCTGCACAGTTCCTGATAGATTCAGAGGCCAGCCTCGCCGGAAGCATCCAACGCCTAGATGTGCACCGCATACAGGACGATACCAACAAGCAACAGGCGATATTCGGCAGTGGCATTGTTGAGGCGGTGGATTCAACAAGCCGGCATATCCGTATCAGCCATGGTCCCATAGAGGCGCTGGGCTGGACCGCCATGACCATGGAGTTCGATGTACTACCGGGCGCCGACCTGGATACCATCAGACTCGGCCAGAGCATTCATTTTTCCCTGACCCATTCGACAGTGGGTGATTATGTCATCAGCAGTATTCACCAGCCTGAACCTGCCGGTGTTGATGAAAATGCTCCTGATGAAAGCCGAAACAATGATGACCCGGAGAGCGGGTCATGATCACGGCAATTATTCACTGGTCAATCAACAACCGCCTGCTGGTACTGCTGATGACCGGTATTCTGGTGGTGGCTGGTATGCAGGCCATTTACACCACACCCATTGACGCTTTGCCCGACCTGTCTGATGTTCAGGTGATCATCAAAACCAACTACCCCGGCCAGGCACCCCAAGTGGTTGAAGACCAGGTCACCTATCCTTTGACCACGGCCATGCTGGCTGTTCCCGGTGCGACCACTGTTCGTGGTTACTCCTTTTTTGGTGACTCTTTTGTTTACATCATCTTTGAGGACGGCACCGATCTTTACTGGGCCCGATCCAGGGTGCTGGAGTACCTTAACCAGGTATCCGGTGACCTGCCGCCTGATGCCAGGCCTGCGCTGGGTCCGGATGCTACCGGTGTTGGCTGGGTATATGAATACGCACTGGTTGACCGGACAGGCAGCAAGGATCTCGCCCAGCTACGCTCCATCCAGGACTGGTTCCTGAAGTTTGAATTGCAAACCGTAGCGGGGGTTTCCGAGGTAGCCACCATTGGAGGTATGGTTCAGCAATACCAGGTTGTAATCAATCCGGATGCACTACAGGCTTACAACTTCTCTTTGGCCCAGGTGCGAAACGCAATCAAGCGTGGTAACCAGGAGGTTGGTGGTTCGGTCATAGAAATCGGGGAAGCTGAATACATGGTGCGTGCAACCGGTTACCTGACCTCTGTCACCGACCTGCAACAAATACCTCTCGGCAAAAACGACAAGGGAACACCGGTAAGGCTGGATGATGTGGCTGATATCCGCATGGGGCCACAACTCAGACGCGGTATTGCCGAGCTGAATGGCGAAGGCGAAGTGGTGGGTGCAGTGGTGGTTATGCGTTATGGAGAAAATGCCCGGACCACGATAGCCAATGTCAAAAGCCGGTTGGCGGAACTTCAGGATAGCCTGCCTGACGGCGTGGAGGTGGTTGAAACTTACAACCGTTCCGCGCTGATCGATCGATCCGTTGAAACACTGAAATCCAAACTGGTCGAGGAGTTCTTGGTCGTCGTTCTCGTATGTATTCTGTTCCTGTTCCACTTCCGTTCTTCATTGGTGGTCATCCTGTCACTGCCGATTGGTATTATTTTTGCGTTCCTGATCATGCGCTTCCAGGGTCTCAATGCCAATATCATGTCGCTTGGAGGTATCGCGATCGCCATCGGCGCCATGGTTGACGCTGCGATCGTTTTGATCGAAACCGTTCACAAAAAAATGGAGGAGGCGGATTACGACCCGAAACACCACTGGGATGTGATTGCCGAAGCCGCGACCAAGGTCGGTCCACCGCTGTTCTTTTCCCTATTGATCATCACGCTGAGCTTTTTGCCGGTGTTCACCCTGCAGGCGCAGGAGGGCAGGATGTTTGCCCCGCTTGCATTCACCAAGACCTATGCCATGGCAGGTGCAGCGTTACTGTCCATAACCCTGGTTCCCGTGCTGATGGGTTACTTCATACGCGGCAGGATCACGCCAGAACATAAGAACCCCCTGAACCGCGCACTGATCTGGCTCTACCGGCCATTGATCAATGCCGTCACCCGGCGGCCTGTCCTGGTGTTGCTGGTTTCAGCCGTACTGGTCATCGTGGGGATGTGGCCGGCTACACGGCTGGGCTCGGAGTTTATGCCTGACCTGAATGAAGGCGACATCATGTATATGCCAACGACATTTCCCGGTATATCCATCGGCAAGGCACAGCAATTATTACAGCAAACAGACAAGTTGATTTACTCGGTGCCGGAAGTGAAATCTGTATTTGGCAAAATCGGCCGGGCCGAAACAGCAACCGACCCTGCTCCGTTGACGATGATTGAGTCTGTTATACAGCTCAAACCCGAATCGGAATGGCGACCGGGCGTGACCATCGACAGCATCAGGGACGAACTGGATCAAAGATTAAAACTGCCTGGTGTCACCAATGCCTGGGTATGGCCGATCAAGACCCGCATAGACATGCTGGCCACCGGTATCAAGACCCCGGTAGGCATCAAGATTGGCGGCGCAGACCTCGGTGTGATTGAAAGCATTGGCAAGGACATAGAAAAAGTATTGCTCGATGTACCGGGAACCACCTCGGCTTACGCGGAACGTGTTGCCGGCGGACGTTATGTCACGGTTGATATCAACCGTGAAGCAGCATCACGTTATGGACTCAACATAGATGATGTACAGGACGTGGTAAAAACTGCCATCGGCGGTATGAACGTCACTGAAACCGTTGAAGGCCTTGAACGTTACCCGGTCAATTTACGTTACCCGCGATATATGCGGGACTCCCTTGAACAGCTCAAATTACTGCCAATCGTCACGCCGGCCGGTCAGCACATCAGTTTGCAAGCCGTGGCTGATCTGCGTATTGAGGACGGACCACCAATGATCAAGAGTGAAAACGCACGTCTGAATGGCTGGATTTATGTGGATATCAGCGGTGTGGATCTGGGCACATATGTGGATAATGCCCGTGAAGCGGTCGCGCAACAGGTTGATTTGCCACCGGGCTATTCGATTACCTGGTCCGGACAGTATGAATACATGGAGCGCGCCATGGAACACCTGGCAATCGTGATCCCGATAACGGTTTTGACGATCATGTTGCTGTTGTTTCTCAACTTCAGAAATGTGATCGAGGTACTGATCATCCTGGGTACCTTGCCAATGGCTCTGACCGGTGGCCTCTGGTTGCTTTACCTGTTGGATTACAACCTGTCGGTTGCTGTAGGGGTAGGCTTTATTGCATTGGCAGGAGTGGCAGTGGAAATCGGTGTGGTCATGCTGGTTTACCTCAAACAGGCACTGACGGACCAGCGGATAAAAGCGCAGGCGGCCGGCAGGAACATGCAACTCAAGGACCTGGAAAATGCCGTCCATGACGGTGCCCTGATGAGAGTGCGGCCCATCATGATGACGGTTGCGGCCATTATCGCCGGGTTGCTGCCCATTATGCTGGGAAGCGGTACCGGTTCCGAGGTGATGCGCCGCATCGCTGCCCCGATGGTGGGTGGGATGATCAGTGCAACCATCCTCACGCTGGCGGTTATTCCTGCGATCTTCCTGGTCTGGCAGAACCAGGTGTTAAGGCGTGTAAAGCCGGGAAAAGAGTAAAACCCTTGCTGTACCTGTCATTGAAGCTCTTAAATAATATAGGTGAATTAAATGAAAGTTATTAAATTGTTTTCTACCGTTTCGCTTGCCATCGGCCTGTCCTTATCGGGTGCAAATCTATTTGCGCATGGATCCGGGTCCGGTAATTCCACAGATGAGTTTATGGTGACCAGGCATTTCACCGGGTCGTGGGCTCAGGTCGATCAGGAGAGCCAGGGGCTGACACTTGAAGTGATCGAACAATTGGACGATTCCAGAAGGTCTGTTGTCTATTGGTACACCTATGGTGTTGACAGGAAAACAGCTTGGTATCTTGGCATTGGAGACCTGATCGACACCCGTATTGAGTTTGAGCTCTACGAGTCTACAGACGTAGGATTTATGCAGGATGCAGAACCGGGAAACGATTCCGTCCAAAGTATCGGAACGATGACCATTGTGTTTGACAGCTGTGATAGTGGCGCAGTTACTTTTGAAACTGATCATGCTGATGTCGGCGGCGGTTCCTTCAATATTTCACGCGTGTCCGAGGTCATGAACACCCATTGTAGTGGTGGAATTTCTGATGACATGCATGCAGATGCGATGTTTGGCGAACAGCGCATGGAATTGTCCCCCTCCAGAGAGGGCGTTACCGGCAGCGGTCATGCCAGTTATGAAGACTTTCCTGGACACATGGAATTTGAAGTTGAGGTGGATGGACTACCGGACGGCGACTATCACCTGTACGTCGGCATGCGGGATCGTGGTTCTTTTAACGTTCATGAAGGCCATGGAAACCTGGAATTCACAAGTCCAGGCGAAACCGGAACAACGATGATGACGTTTGACCCGCGCGGCATACTAATCGAAGTACACGATAACCAGGGTACGGTGCTTTCCTCTTTCGACAACAGTTTCGCGCAGGATGATCATGGTCACCATGGAGGGAACGATGATGATCACATCTATGACTGCGAATACCGTCACGGAATGGGCGGTGGTATGGGCGGTGGTATGGGCGGCGGCATGCATGACTGTGTTAATGACGGCGAGTTTATCGAAATTGAAGTGGACCTCGAGAACAACACCATATTGCCAGACGCGAAAGGCGAAGCTGAGTGGAAGATGAACACTGACCGTGTGCAATTCTCAGTTGAGATTGAAGATGTTCCTGTTGGCTCCTACGTGCTGAAAGTAGGCGGTATTGAAGAGGGAATTATCGAGGCATTCGCAATGCATGACGGCGACGTTTATGGCCATATCAAGTTCAGTGATCCTGAGTATACCAATCGAGAACACCTGGATTTTGAACCCAGGGGACAAAAGATTGAAGTCTTTCAGCGTGACAGCCTCATCCTTGAAGTTGACTTTCCTGTTGAGTAAACACTTGTTTCCAAAAAACTTATAGTAGATCGTGGATCTTCACGTTTGTTCATTAAAGAAAAACCCCTGTCATTCGAAAACGACAGGGGTTTCTATTTCATTTCAGACTGATTGTTGAACAATTTCTAATTCAACCACCCGTTTGATAGAACCGTATTAACCAGTTGTTGGCAATGCCTCAACTTCTTCGATCTCAACGGTTACAACTTCAACTTCGACTGCATCAGGGGTAACTTCATCAGCGCTAGCCATAACGATTTCGTCAACACGTTCTTCAGCAAACTTGTCCACGGACAGGTAGATACCAATTCTGTCACCACGACCCATGTCGCGAATGCGCATCTTCTGGTCACCAACCCAAACACGGCCGTCTGGTTGAGCAGTTACCTGGAAAGTGTGGTCGGTAGCAGGCAGGTACAGACGAACTACACGTCCTCTGATATTACGAATAATGGCTTCTGCACGTACATACATTGCACCATTGATCTCATAAACACCCTCACAGGTGCCAACGAGGTCAGCAAAACGCTCTTTCGCTTCTTCCGTGACAGCATACTTTTCACTCATTTGCTCACAGGTCATGTCTGTCCTGACCGGATCAACAGCATATGCGGATACCGCGCTGAATGCGCAGGCTACTACTAGTGTTTTAATTAATTTCATTTCGGTATATCCCTCTGGTTGAATTCAAAACTTCGAACCCCGAACATTAATGCAGTTAGATCAGTACTGCAAGTCTGTCGCACTACTTGTAATGCAAGCCTATGGCGCTACCTGGAGACCGGTGCGTCAGTATCCGGCGGGAAAATCAAGGCGTTCTCGTCGCTGCCTGCCGGAATTGCGCGGACAATATAACGGTCCGGCGCGTAACCCTGATAGTAAAAAGGGTGACATGTAATCAATGTCAGTACCGTTGTATCGGTAGGGTCCAACACGCTTACTTCAAGCGCATCAACAATGGTGATATCAGACACTTCGAATTCCTGAATACCGGTTGGTGTCATGATTTCAATCGTGTCACCCAGCTTGATATCCTTAAGCGGCCTGAAAAAGCCATCTCGATGACCAGATATGCCGATGTTACCAACCTCACCAAGATACGCTGTGCTCTCGATGATACCGAGGCCCCGGTCGAGAGTGACTCTGTCAGTGCCAAGATAGACCGGTGCTTCGAGGTTCAGCCGCTCAATTTTTAGCATGGCAAGGGGTAAGCCACCGGTGTTCTTTTTCTTTTCATATTTGGCTATTTGCTTTTCGGACCAATCCGACTGGTCAGGCGTGTAGCTTTTCATGTCAATTTGCAACGTTTGTTGTGACCCTTCAGTCACATCAGGTTCCGTTGTCGCCAAAGCGGGATAACAGAAGAAAGAAAGAACTAAAATTACAGTACAAATCAGTTGCGGCAAGGGTATACGATGCATTAATTATTCCAGTGGGTTGTTTTGAAGGATGATTTACACAGGTTCAATTTATGGAACATATAATTATTTATTCGCCATTACAAGCATTTGAATACGGGTCATGGTCAATCAGAGAACTGCCGGGCGCGACCGGGTTTGCTATCATAGCCTACTGTTATTGATTGCATCCTCCCGTATGTCAGGTGATATTTTGAACCAATCTGAATCCAGACGGTTTCCCGACTTCTTCCTGGTGGGCGCCCCCCGCTGCGGCACAACGGCGCTCAGCCGGTACCTTACGCGCAATCCGCAAATTTGTTTCTCGAGACCGAAGGAACCCCATTACTTCGCAAAAACCGGCTACATTCCGGAAACAGAGGAACTCAATCGGGATTATCTCGATCGCTGTTTCGCACATGCTACTCCTTCACACCGGGCATTGGGTGAAGGATCGGTATCTTATCTTTATGCTCCCGGCGCAATAGAACGCATTCTTCATTTCAACCCGAAAGCGCGTTTCATCGTGCTGGTTCGGAATCCGCTCAGAATGTTGCCATCGTATCACTTGCGTATGCAGTTCCTGCTTCAGGAGGACGAGGCCGATTTCAACAAGGCGTGGGAACTCGAATCGGCGCGTAAAAGGGGCGAACAGCTTCCAAAGCGCTGCCTTGAACCACGAGTACTGTTTTACAGTGAGGTCGCAAGCTTTGGCGCACAAATCGAACAGCTATTCAAAATTGCCGGACGCGAGCAGACACACGTTATCGTATTCGATGATTTCGCCAGCGATACGCTTGGAGTATACAAGCGCATACTGGATTTTCTTGATGTCGACTTCGACGGCCAAACAGAATTCGAGCGCCGGTTCGAAAGCCAGATGTACCGTTACCGCTGGTTGCAACAGTTACTTTTTGTACCGGCAACCAGTGATGGAAAGATTGTCGATACACTGCAACAGAGAGCACGCAAATACAATCCGGACGGCACCAAGAAGATGAGCTTTGTCAAGCGACTCACACGACTGAACAAGATTCCAAAATCACCGGATCCCCTGACGCCGCAAATGACGGATATCGTACGTGAAACGCTACGGCCTGACATCCGGCACTTGTCCCAACTACTTGACCGCGACCTGAGCCACTGGATCGACAAGTGACAAAAACTAATAGTGCATCAACTTTGCTGAAAATCGACGGGATGCACTGCGCCTCCTGTCAAGGACCCATTGAAAAAGCCCTGAGGGAAACCCCCGGGGTGAGCGATATGAGTGTTAACCTCGCCAGCCGTGAGGTCAATGTCGACAGCACCGTCAGTAGTGATGTCCTTATAGCAGCAATAGCTGGCGCCGGATTTGAGGCAGTGGTTGATCCGATTCAATCACTGGAGGAAACCGACCGGGCCAACCAGGCAAACTTTCGCAGCCTGATACTCAAAACCGTACTGGCGCTGGGCAGTGGTGTCTTACTGATGTTTTACGGTATGACTGCGCCCGTCATCGACAGCGGGTGGAACCTGAATCATGCTGCCTGGTTACTGATTGCCCTTCTCACCAGCGGCGTCATGTATTACACGGGCCGGCACTTTTTCATTGGGGCCTATCAGTCTTTGAAAAGCCGTTCGGCAACCATGGATACCCTGATAGCACTGGGCACGGGAACTGCCTGGCTATATTCCACCATCATTGTGCTGTTTCCGGCGCTGGTACCGGAAATTGCCCGCCATGTTTATTTTGAGGCCGCCGTAATCATCATCGGCATGGTCAATCTTGGCCAGGCGTTGGAGCAAAAAGCCCGTGGCAAGACCTCTCAGGCCATTCGCCGCCTGCTGGACTTACAGCAAAAAACAGCGCGGGTCGTACGTGACGGTGAAGAAATTGATGTGGCTATAGGGGCCGTTGTCAAAGGTGACCTGGTGCGTGTTCGTCCCGGCGAGCAAATTGCAGTTGATGGCGTAGTAGAACAAGGCCAGACCAACATTGACGAATCAATGCTTACCGGTGAACCGGTTCCGGTGTCCAAGGTCAGCGGTGACGGGGTCTCCGCCGGTACATTGAATAAAACCGGAAGTGTCCTCTATCGAGCCACCCATGTCGGTTCCGATACAGCACTGGCCCGTATCATAAAGATGGTGCGACAGGCGCAGAATACCAAGCCACCCATCGGTAAACTGGCTGATTCCATTGCCGCGGTATTTGTACCGGTGGTAATGATAATTGCCGTATTGTCAGCAATGATATGGTTCATCATCGGCCCTGAACCCCGGGCTGTTTACGCCATTGTTACCTCTGTGACGGTCCTGATTATTGCCTGTCCCTGCGCACTTGGCCTGGCAACACCGATGTCGGTCATGGTCGGGATTGGCAAGGCGGCTGAGGCCGGTATGTTGATCCGTAACGGCGAGGCTTTGCAAACGGCCAGCCAGTTGACCACCATAGTGCTGGATAAAACCGGTACCATCACCGCGGGAGAACCCGGAGTCATTGAGATCGCTGCCTTTGGTGAGCAAAAACAAGATGAACTGTTACTGTTAGCAGCAAGCCTGGAAGCCGGCTCTGAGCATCCGCTTGCGCAGGCATTTCTCGATGCCGCCAAACAGCAGGAACTGGACCTTTTAAATGTCAGCGCCTTTGAAGCTATCGCGGGACAGGGTATCAAGGGGCAGATTGATTCCAGCCAACTGTTGCTCGGCAACAGAAGACTCATGGACAAAAACGCGGTATGTCTCAACGCCGAAGCGCTGGCAAGCAGCGAACGCATGGCAGAAAATGCCTGGACACCCATGTTCCTGGCGATCAATGGACAGCTCACGGCCATTTTTGCTGTTGCTGATCCGATCAAGCCGGAATCTGCAGAGGCCATCAAACGCTTGCAGGCCGATGGTCTCAATGTGGTTATGTTAACCGGTGATAACCTGCACACGGCCCGGGCTGTTGCACGCCAGGTCGGTATCACCCAGATCTGCGCTGAAGTATTACCACAGGATAAAAAGAATCAAATCGAGAATCTGCAGAAGCAGGGTGAACGGGTCGGCATGGTCGGTGACGGCATCAATGATGCCCCGGCGCTGGCCCTGGCGTATGTGGGTTTTGCGATTGGTACGGGCACCGATGTCGCCATCGAAAGTGCCGATATAACACTGATGCGCGGTTCTCTGCATGGTGTGGCTGATGCCATCGAGATATCCAGAGCGACGATGCGAAATATCCGGCAGAATCTTTTTGGTGCATTCATTTACAACTCGGTGGGCATCCCCATCGCCGCCGGTCTGATCTATCCGCTGACCGGTATGCTGCTGAACCCGATCATCGCCGGTACTGCAATGGCGTTTTCATCGGTTACGGTAGTGAGCAATGCCAATCGATTACGTTTGTTCCGCTTCACAAATAACCCTTAAAAATTCGTGCTAGCGCTCAAGTCCCCCGTAATTGCCCGTAGCCTGCACAAGTGGCTCGGGTTGTTTGTCGGGCTTCAGGTTCTGATCTGGCTGGGCACTGGTCTGTACATGGTGCTGGTCGATATCGATTTTATCCATGGTGATCCATTGGTCAGAAACATGCAAAAGACGGTGCTTGTTCCGGATCTTTCAATGCCTGGCATTGCAAGCCTCAGGGAACAGTATCAGGACGCGACCAAAATCAGCCTCAGGCCGGTGATGGGCAAGACCTTCTATGGCGTCACGACAGTTGATCATCGTTACCTGGTTGACCCTGAAACCGGTGAAGTTAAATCACCGCTGGATGAAAAGACTGCCAGGGAGATCGCCAAATATCACTATGCCGGTGAGGCGCAGGTTAGCAATGCATCATTGATCTCTTCAAACCCGCCATCAGAGATTCAAACCCGGCGTCTGCCATTGTGGCGAATTGACTTCAATGACCGCTTTGCAAGCAGTTTTTATATCGACCCTTATAACGGCTCCCTGGCCACGCGGCGACATCAGTACTGGCGAATTTTCGATTTCCTTTGGGCCTTGCACATCATGGACTACCAAGACCGTTCAGATGCGCACAACCGGCTTCTCATCGCTGCTCAAATAGCAGGTCTGACATTCGGCATCACCGGTCTCTGGTTGCTGCTTTACAGTTTCAGCGGTCGTCGCAGAAAGAAAGAGGCACCTATCAGGTGATGCAGTTGCTGAAGAAACTGCACAAATGGGTAGGTCTGTTAATCGGCATACAAGTGCTTCTCTGGCTGCTTAGCGGTCTGGTGATCAGCCTGATTGATCCCGTCAAAGTCAGCGGCCGGCAATGGGCTTCCCCAGCCGTGGCTGAACCTCAATTCTTTGGGCCAACTACATTGCTGGAACCCGCTGAGCTACCCGCCGAGCACGTGAAAGATGCCCTTGGCATTGATTTGACTATCCGGCACGGCAAGCCGGTTTACCTGATCAGGCGCACCGGTGGTGAAACCCTTGTTAACGGCGTTGATGGTTCCCTTGTCACGATCGGGAAATCGGATGCAGAGCAATTGGCCCTCCAGGATTTCAATGGCGATGGTGAAGTCATTTCCGTCGAACAGGGTATGGCTCCCGATATGGAAACCCGTGACCACAGCGGTGCCTATTGGAGAATAGATTTTTCAGACTGGGCCAACACCGCCATCTACATCGCTGCATCAACCGGGAAAATACTTGAAAGGCGAAATAGCTATTGGCGCGTTCGGGATTTCTTCTGGATGCTTCACATCATGGACTATTCCGGGCGCGAGAACTTTAACCATCCCCTGATCATTACCGTGGCGCTAGTTGCAATCTGGCTTGGAATCAGCGGCTTTCTTCTATTATTTGGGAGCTTCAGCCGGAATGATTTTTTCTTTCTGCGTTTCCCGGGAAAACGTGATGATGTTGTCATCACGCTGATCGATCCCATGACCGCTGACCCGCGACAGGTCGTGATCAGAAGAGGAAGCAACCTGTTTCTTTCGCTTGCGACGCACGGTGTCAGCCTGCCATCTCTGTGCGGTGGTGGCGGTGAGTGCGGCAAGTGCAGGGTAAGGTTTGAAATTGCCGGTTTACCGGAAACCAAAGACCTTGATCTCCGCCTTGTACCTAAACGGCTTCGTGAAAAAGGTTACAGGCTGGCCTGCCAGCATATAGCAGATAACAACATGACTTTGTATCTGCCTGAAGGCACACTTGCACTCCTTAAGTAAATCAGCCAACCTCATGAAATATCGGTACCTTTGGGCCTGTATTTGATCAACTGAAACCCGGTTCATTGACCTAAATCATTCCGCTAATCTACCTAATGTGTTGAACTGATTATGACGCTCCACGAGATTTGCGTCGCAAATCCGGTTCACCAAAAGCGCCAGCTGCGAACAGAGCGTCTGCAAATGGAGTAACGAAAATGAGCAGAAGAATCCTTCAACTCACAATGGCAAGCTTGCTGATGGCAGGTGCGGGCACGGTTATGGCCTGCTCATACAAACAGGGCGAGACGGAATTTTTAGACTACGCAAACTGCCGGTACGGTGAGGAAAACATCCAAGTCGTTGCCTTGGCTGAAGACGACCCCTGGGAAACTTGTATCTACTACCTGGAGGCGTTTCGACCACCAAAACTACTGGCGGTTACCAGGACAAAAAATGGCAAGGAAGTCTGTAGCATCAATGACCGTACAAAGATCGGAAACCCCTGTTACCTTACAAAACAGCGTTGCGATGATGCTTTAGAATTCAGTACGCCCTAGTCACAACAAGAACCGGCAACGGCACGTGTAAAAAAAGGCCCTGGAACAAGTTCCAGGGCCCGCTACTAAGACAAAAACAACAAAGAATGACTGACTCGCTATTTCTTGAGTGAATCCCGGATCTCTGTCAACAACTCGACTTCAGCCGAAGGCTTCGGTGGTGCTGCAGGTGCTTCCTCTTCTTTTTTCTTCATGTTATTCATAGCTTTAACCACCATAAAGATAGCAAAGGCAATGATAAGGAAGTCGACAACGGTCTGAATGAACGAGCCGTAGTTTAGCGTTACAGCAGCAACTTCTCCTGATGCTTCTTTCAATACAACCGCCAGGTCACTGAAATCAACACCACCCATCATCATACCAATTGGCGGCATCAAAACATCGTTCACAAAAGATGAAACAATTTTCCCGAAGGCACCGCCGATAACGATACCAACTGCCATATCTATAACATTTCCACGCATTGCAAAACTTTTAAATTCGGACATCATGCTCATAAGTTCTCTCCCATTTTTCCTAAAGCTCTTTTCTCCCGCCAAAATATATGGTCAGGGTTTCATTATCTTAACGCACAGCCTATCAGATTGGCAGAAAATGTAATGTTTCAGAGTGTTACATGCTTTACTAATTAACCGCTGGCGTCAGTCATTGAATAAACGGAATAAGCGCCGATGGAAGCGCTTCTGATAAAGCTGCCCTTCATCTCAAACCTCGATCTGAGACAAGCACTCGTGAATTATCAGCAAATCCCTTAGAGAGGTCCGGGCTTTAAGGTTTATACTGCGCAACTCCCATTACGGTTACCAATAGTCCTATGTTGGAAATTTTACAGACCTGGTTACAAGATCACGGTGCAAGTGAGCATCTCGTATTCTATTTCGCACGCGGAATTGCCGTTTTGGCTGTCTTGCTACTGAGCGTGATCGTTGATTTTGTCGCCAAACGATACATTCTGACGTCACTCACCTATGTCATCACGAGAACCCAAACCAAATGGGATGACGCCATTCTACGTCAGGGTGCACCGAGCCGCCTGGCTCACCTGGCTCCGGCGCTGGTCATTTTTGTGCTTACCCCGTTTGCACTTGAGGGTCTGGATACCGCGATTGCTTTCATCCGGGGTGCCGCTCAAATATATATGTTGATCATCCTGACGCTGGTGTTGGATGCGTTACTCAACACGGTTGAGGAACTCTACAGGAGTTTCCGGGCATCCAAAGAGATTCCTATCAAGGGATTTATCCAGATCTCTAAAATCGCACTGTATTTTCTATCTGCCATCTTTGTTATCTCCATTCTCCTGAACAAAACACCGCTCTACCTGCTCAGCGGCATCGGTGCCCTCACTGCGGTGTTGATGTTGATCTTCCGGGATGCAATTCTCGGCTTTGTGGCTGGAATCCAGCTGGCTGCAAACAAGATGGTCTCAAATGGTGACTGGATTGAAATGCCAAAATACGGCGCAGATGGTGACGTATTGGAAGTGACACTGACCACGGTCAAGGTTCAGAACTGGGATAAAACCGTCACAACGATCCCAACCTATGCACTGATCAGTGAGTCATTCAAAAACTGGCGTGGTATGCAGGACTCCGGTGGCCGTCGCATCAAGCGCGCCGTGAATATCGACATCAATAGCATCCGGTTCTGTAACGAGGAAATGCTGAAACGGTTTGAAAAAATCCAGTACATATCCGAATACATCAATAAAAAGAAGACAGAACTTGAAGCGTTTAACACGGCAACGAAGGTCGACAATGCCAGTCTCGCCAATGGCAGACGTATGACCAATGTCGGTACATTTCGTGCCTATGTGCAAGCCTATTTGTTGAACCATCCGATGATCAGTAAGGAAATGACCTTCCTGATCCGGCAGTTGCAGCCAACGGAATATGGCCTGCCGATCGAGGTTTATGTGTTCAGTAAGGACAAGGTCTGGGCCAATTACGAGGCCATCCAGGCGGATATTTTTGACCATATACTGGCAGTGGTTCCGGAGTTTGATCTGCGGGTCTACCAGAATCCGAGTGGCAGCGACTTCCGTAATATGCTTCAGTCAAACCGGTAAGTCAGGATCTAACAAAGGCACACACCGCTTGTTAATCACTGCACTTCTGTTATAGTGCGCCCCGTCTTGGCACACTTCGGTCTGTGCCAACTGCTCCCTCACGGCAATTTCGCCGTTTGCGGAGACCAATAAGGATTCAGCCCGGATCGACCCATGCAGTGAAAGACTCACCGCGTTTGGGCAGGGCAATCCCGGAGTAAAAATCAAACATGTTATTTTCAGAACTTGGCCTTTCGGCCGAATTGTTGCGCGCGACAGAAAAACAGGGTTACCAGGAAGCAACCCCGATTCAACAGCAGGCAATCCCCCTAATTCTAGAAGGCCACGATCTTCTGGCTGGCGCCCAAACCGGCACCGGCAAGACCGCGGGCTTCACCCTACCCCTGTTACAAAGGTTGCAGTTCATTGCACCACAGGGAAACAAGCGCATACGTGCGTTGATCCTCGTCCCTACACGTGAGCTTGCGGCACAGGTTGCCGAAAGCGTTCGTGACTACGGTCGCTATTTGCCATTCACCTCAGCCGTGATATTCGGCGGGGTCAGTATTAACCCGCAAATCTCACAATTGCGCCGTGGTGTGGACATTGTCATTGCTACACCGGGCCGCTTGCTTGATCACATGGAGCGCGGAACCATCCGTCTTGATCAGGTTGAAACACTGGTTCTCGACGAAGCGGACCGCATGCTCGACATGGGTTTCATCCGTGACATCCGTAAAGTCCTGCAAGCGATACCTTCAGACCGCCAGAGTCTTCTGTTCTCAGCCACTTTTTCAAAAGACATCAAACAACTGGCCAACGAATTGCTGAATACACCCATGGAAATCCAGGTTGCGCGCCAAAATACCACGGCGGAACAAATCTCACAGGTCGTTCACCCGGTTGACCGCAACCGTAAACGCGAACTGCTGTCATATATGATCGGTGCCGGTGACTGGAGGCAAGTGCTGGTATTCACCCGCACCAAACACCTGGCGAACCGTCTCAGCAAACAATTGGAGCAGGATGGTCTTTCAGCTACCGCCATCCATGGCAACAAGTCGCAGGGTGCACGCACCCGTGCACTGGCCGACTTCAAAAAGGGTGAAATCCGTGTTCTGGTTGCAACCGACATCGCGGCCCGCGGACTCGATATCCAACAACTGCCGCACGTGGTAAATTTTGAGTTACCCAATGTGCCGGAAGACTATATCCACCGTATTGGCCGTACCGGTCGCGCTGGCATGGAAGGTGAAGCTGTTTCACTGGTCTGTGTCGATGAGAAGAAACTACTGGCAGATATAGAAAAATTGCTCAGATGCAATATCGAAAAAGTCATCATTCCAGGTTACGAACCCGATGAGAGCATCAAAGCGGTGCCGATCAAGAATGGAAGTAACAACAATAGGGGCCGGAACTCGCGGCCAGACAACCGCGGACGTAATAGCGCACCCCGGAATCTTAACAGCAGGGGCCGGAGCACTTCGACCCAGGCCGGTCGCGGCAGAAACCAGGGTCAGCGTTCACGCCGGGCTGCATGAGTTTATTGGCTTACAGTAATTAATCAATAAAGGGGCCAATAAAGGGGCCCCTTTTGGTGCGGCCCCTTTTGGTGCAGGCCCCTTTTGGTGATATTCAGGTAGGCCAATGGTCGACGTCACGTAGGATCTGTAGCCACTTAACCTGCGGCAGTAATCACCCCACCATCCAGAACTACCGTGTGGCCCACTACCCACGCCGAGGCCCTGGACGCCAGGTAAATGGCTGTACCTGCCATATCTTCCGGTTCACCGAGACGGCCTCGCGGGATTTTTGCTAATATTTGTTTCTCAAACTGGTCCAATAAACCAGCAGTCATTTTGCTTTGGAAAACTCCGGGGGCGATACCGTTGACGTTGATGTTCTCCCTGGCCAGATCAGCCGCGAGGTGACGTGTCATGTGGATCACCGCTGCCTTACTGGCAGAGTAGGCATAAACAGGCATTGTCGGGTTAGCCAGGCCGTTGATGGATGAGATATTAATCACCCTGGCCGGGTCTTCATGCGTTCCTGCTGCCCGCAAGGCTGGTAATAATTGCTGTGTCAAAAAGAAGATGGATTTGACATTCAGATCCATCACCTTGTCCCAACCAGACTCGGGGTACTCATCAATGGGAGCGCCCCAACTTGCACCTGCATTGTTTACCAGGATGTGAATTTGCGATTCTTTCGCCTTTATTGCACCTGCAAAAGCCTTTACGCCATCCATTGTCGAGAGATCGGACTGAATAGCGACACATTCTCCAATTTCGGAAAACGCTTTGGCGGTAGCCTGCAACTCATCGAGTTTGCGTGATGTAATGTAGGTCTTGACACCGCTCTCAAGATAGCCACGTGCAATCATTGCACCGATACCCCGGGAGCCCCCGGTGACAACGGCAACTTTGCCGGTCAGTGAAAAAAGATTTTCCAACATATTCTTCCAGTTAAATTATTTGAATGGCCGGTCAGCCTCTCGACCGGTTCCCGGTCTCACCTTATCCTGCCCTCCACCCCTTTGCGGACATCTCGGCGATTGCTCCTGCATAGCTCACGACAATGGCTGATTGTTGGTGATCTGTTTCACCAGCGGAAATCATCATCATCTTCCGCAGTCCGTTTCCAGAAGTCGCTGGTTTTGTTGCCGCCAAAAAACATTTCCACCCTCAGGCGAATGCCGAGATTTGCCTCGAAGTCATATTGATCTTCGAAAGATACCTGGGGAACAATTTCATAGTAAAGCCATTCACGGCTGGTTCTCTTGCGAAACCGCAGGGCCAGCGTGTATTTATCCACATGGTTGTCCGGTTCAGTATGGAAGATGGTGGAGAAATCATATTGGAGACCCGCGGTGTAAGTAAGCTTCTGTGACAGCACGCTGCTTAGCCGGGTGCGGTAACCTTTTTCATCACTTTCTTCCCCGCGCCAGCGACCGTAAACCGTCTGACGAAAGAAGAACCGGTCACTCAACACGAAGTTCAGATCCAAACGTGAGCCGATATCCCAATAATTGTTGGTCTGCCAGCGGAATGTCTGTGTAAAGCGCATGGACGAGTTGTCACCCATGGCCGTTCGGTAGCGGAAACGGGGGCCGACAAAACCTGCAAAATCGTTGAATTTGACACCGGCGGTGAGACTCATATTCCATTTGACCGAATCTTTCAGGAAAAACTGCAGACCAACAATGGATTCATCGTCGTCTTCATCACCAGCGTCGCCTGAATCTTCATTGTTTTCGTCGGCTCCGGCAATAAAACTCACCCGACCGCCCGTGCTTGGCAGACGGATCTTCACCGAAGCCCTAAACTTGAATTTGGAACCCTGTTCCTGGCGGTAATAATACTCCGGACGAATACGAAATTGAGTGCTGGTGGACTCTGCCAGGTTATTAGGGTCATCGAAGAAGCCATCAACCCATTGGGAGGCCCGCAGCACCTGGCTGTCTACCAACTCCTTGTTCCTGTCCAGTTTGGATTCGGAGGTCTCGGCGGAGGAACTCTCATCTGTGCGACCTTCGGAACTCTTGTCTTCCGATTCGAAGCCATCGGTGTTGACAGGTGCAGCCTTCGATTCCTCATTGTCCTGGTTGGCGGGGGCCGCGGACGTTTCCGGCGACGAAGCCGACAGCGCCATCGGCGAGATCAGCAAGCCTGCCAGCAGCATTGCGTATACCAGGAATAACTTCCCGGAGAAATTACGCATCCTCATTCAACGCCCCCATCGCCATCCTTTTCCTTTTCAGATTTCTTTTTCCCACCCAATAACCCTTTGAGCAGGGAAGATGCTGCATCTGTCTCCTCACCCGTGGTTCCTTTAGTGCTGTCAGTGTCGGAGCCTTCCTTTCCGCCTAACAATTTTCCGATGTACTCGTCGGCCTTCTGATTAATCTTTTCCTTTTGCGACTCGGCAAGGGCTGCTACCAGATCCACCCTGATGTCCGGATCATAAAGGTTGCCACTAAGCTTGACCGGGATTGGCACACCGCTCAATTCACCAAGACTGTCTCCCAGGTCACCCAGCAGCACGGGTTTCAGGACATAATCAATGGATTCTTTGACCAGGTTGAAGTCGCCTTCACCTGTCGCCATTAACAACGGTGACTGCATCAGGAAATCGTCACTGGTTAATATGCCACGGTCGAAAACCCCACTCATGGTAAGTTCTGCAAATTCAGTTTTCTGGTCCTTCCCGGATTCACTGACCAATTCTGATTGCTTGCCCAGCGCGGTCTTGACGGCAGAGATGGTCTTAGTAACGTCGATACCCACAATCGCACCATTGAGAACACTCATGCCAATATCACCTGACAGTGCCTCAACAATTGAACGTGAGTTGGTCAAATCGGTAGTGATCTCAAGGAAAAAGTCTCCGGTACCCTGCAGACGGGCAGCGCCGGTCAGGTCATTCAACAGATCTTCGGTTTGCACACTTGTCAGCCCGTGACTTGCTGTCAGCAGGGGTCGGGAACCACTGGCGTCAATCTTGATGTCACCCTCGTGCTTCCCGCCATAAAAGTCGGCAACTACCGGAGAAAACCGCACAGAACTGCCGTTGCTGCTCATCTTCAAGCGCACATTTGTGGCGGTCATACCCCCTGCAATCAAATCTGTGATTTTAAAATCACCACCACCCGTGAAACCACGAAAAGTATCGACAGACAAGTCTGACTCTTCCGCCCCCGAACCTGAAGACGACCGGAGGACCGACTCATAGTCATCAAGATTCAAGCGGTCAATCAGGAAATCAAATGCCAGGTCAGGATTGTCAAAATTTACAACCTTGAGATTACCCCTGAATATTGACTCATCAAAATTGACAATCAAGTTCTGCATATCAGCGCTATCGAGTGAACCTGCAAACCTCATATCAGCCCGCAGACGTGTCAACGCCTCACTGTTCTTCGTTGACGGCACCTCCATCCCCAGGGAACTCATAAACGATTTGGGATTAAACTCGGCCACTTTAAGCTGACCCGTGAATTGTGGATTCGCCCTGATCGATGACACCGTAAGATCACCACTGACCATGACCTCATAAAGCTGTAACACGAAACCGGAAAGGACTGCCTGGTTCGTTGATAAATCGATGTCCGCATTCGCGTTGATGGTTGCATCCAGGTTTAAGCTATCTTCGCCTGACCCCTGATAACCTTTAAAAGCAAGTTTAAGTCCATTAATCCCGAATCGTTTTCCATCGGCTGAAGACTGGACCTGACCGCCAAAATCAACATCACCAGCCACCTGGTGCTGCGGCAGGTTCATCGAAAAACCGCCCTTCAGACCAAATGGCCTGCCAAGCTTGATATTGGTTGCCTTTAAGTCAAACTCTTTCAGCTCCGTTGTTTGATCAACATCGTCCAGGGTAACTCGCGCGTTGGTGATCTCAATTCCTGACATTTCAAAGGAATCAATACCTCGTCCACTGCCGGATGACGCGGTATCTCCACCTGCGCGGGCGCTCGTAAGGTCTTCCCAATTGTTCTTTCCGTCCGCTTTTCGGCTTAGGTAGATCGACACGTCATTCATACTGACTTCGCCAATCTGCACTTCCCGTTTCAGTAATGGCAAAAACTTCACTGATATTCCAGCTTCACCAATATCAAGCATAGGCTGACCATCAAATTCCTCGGGGTTACCCAATGTGACATCATTGAGTTCAAGGCCGATTGATGGAAATACGCTCCACTTTATGTCACCTTCGATGGTCAACTCCCTACCGGTCTTTTTCGAAACTGCGGCGCTTATTTCTTCCTTGTAGTCGTTGGGGTCAATCACCATGGGCAACACAAAGGTGACGATAACAAGAAGAACAACGACGACACCGAGCAGTGCCAATATCCACTTCAAAAACTTTTTCATGAGGTCAATCCCTAACAAACAATAGGTTCAATTCTAATCGAATATGCCTTGCCAGGTGGCACAAATCATTTACCCTTAGACCCATGAAACCTGAATCCTCACATATCATCATTAAGAAAATGCTGACCACCACCCCGCCGGCATTTTCCGATGCCGATGCGATGACCGTTGCAGCCAAATTCTACGGGATAAAAGGAACTGTCCACCCACTGGTGAGTGAGCGTGATCAGAACTTCCGGCTGAGTACACAAAGCGGCATTCGCTATATGCTAAAAATATCGAATCAAGCGGAGCAACTCGAGGTTGTTGATTTTCAGAACCAGGCCTTACGCCATGTCGCAAACAGGGATGCTTCAATACCGCTGCCACGGGTTATTCCCACTCTCGATGGACAACTGCATTGCTGTGCGGAGCATTCCGGGGAGCGTTATTTCGTGCGTGTATTGAGCTGGTTGGATGGTTCGGTTTTACACGACTCGACTGCGAACCCGAATCTCGCCAGGCGACTGGGCCGGTTGCTGGCACGATTTGATGTAGCCTTACAGGGTTTTGACCATCCGGGCTCAAACCCGCCTTCACTTTGGGACATGAAACGGGCAGCAGGCCTTGCTGACCTGATGGTTCATATCGAAGACCCGGGTCTCAGAAGGATCATCAGTCAAACCCTGGACAAGTTTGTCTCAGAGACGAAGGTGGTACTCGATACACTGCGGACACAGGTGATTCACAATGATATGAACCCTGGCAATGTGCTGATGAGAAAAGCGCAACCGGACAGGATAAGCGGCCTCATCGACTTTGGCGATATGACAAGGTCACCGTTGATCATCGACTTGGCAGTGGCTGCCGCCTATCAACTCAGTGAAGGTAACGACCCCCTGGCAGGCGCCCTGCCGATGATCGCCGGTTATCATGCCGTCGCGCCATTACAAAACGAGGAAATGGAGTTGCTTGTCGACCTGATCCGGACCCGCCTGATCACAAGTCTTTTGATCGGCTCCTACCGGTCCATACTGTTTCCGGAAAACCGTGAATATCTGCTGATCAGCCATCAATCAGCAAAAAACTTCCTGATAAACCTGCACCGGCTGCCGGATGGTGAAGCACTCGCACGAATTCGCGAGGCGTGTCCATCTGCCTGAATGAAACCCGCCATGAGCAATATGAAACAAACAGACCCCGATCGCTTGCAAACCCTGTTGCAGCGTCGTCAACGCCTGATGGGCAATGCCTATCGATTGTTTTACGAGCAACCGGTTCATATTGTTTCCGGTAAAGGTGTGTGGCTGTACGATTCGGACGGTACAAAGTACCTGGATGTTTACAACAATGTCCCTCACGTCGGACATTGTCACCCGCAGGTCGTTGAAGCGATCTGCAAACAGGCTCATACCCTCAACACACATACCCGCTACCTGCATGAACTGGTGCTCGAATATGCCGAGAGGCTGACCAACAGGTTTCCCGATGGCCTCGATATTGCCATGTTCGCCTGTACCGGCACGGAAGCCAATGAACTGGCACTGAGGCTGGCCCGCGCCAAAACCGGCGCAAGCGGCATGATTGTCACTGACAATGCCTACCACGGAAATTCATGGGCCATCGCACAGATTACGACTACCTATGAAACCAGTGAAAAACGTGCTGAAAATATCGTCACTGTGCCAACGCCGGACAGTTTTCGCGGTTTGTATGCTGATGAAGATCAGGCGGCCGACAAATATGCTGCACATTTGCAAACAGCCATAGAAACCCTGGCTCAAAGAGGGTTGAGACCGGCAGCTTTTATCGTCGACACCATCTTTTCAAATGAGGGTTTGCCCAAGGTGCCCGAAGGATACCTGGCAAAAGCCGTTGCTATCGTGCGCAAGGCAGGCGGCCTGTTTATCGCCGATGAAGTGCAACCGGGTTTCGGGCGACTGGGAACTGATTTCTGGGGTTTCGCAAGCCAGGGTGTAAAACCTGATATCGCGACCATGGGCAAACCCATGGGCAATGGGTACCCGATATCGGCCGTGGTCACTTCAGCCCCGGTTATTGATGCCTTTCACAAACACTCGCACTATTTCAATACGTTTGGCGGCTCCCCTGTTGCCTGTGCCGCAGCGCTTGCTGTTCTTGATGTGATTGAGCAGCAGGATCTACAAGCGAAGGCACTGGAAACAGGCAACTACTTAACCGAAGGTTTAAAGGATTTAGCGACAAATAATACACTTATCGGAGACATTCGCGGCAGCGGGTTATTTATCGGCATTGACCTGGTTCGTGACCAGACAAGTCGTGAGCCGGCCACCGCGGAAACCGGGAAGGCCGTTAACAGGCTCAGGCAGCTGGGTGTCCTGATCGGCTCAACCGGTCAATATGACAATATTCTGAAAATCCGGCCGCCGATGGTTTTCTCAAAGAGTAACGCCGAACTTTTACTGGAGAAACTCGGCACTGCCCTCAATGAAACGAGAAGCGCAAATGACCGGCTTTGAAGACCTGGAACCCGGGTCCGGACTTCAAGGGGAGTATTTCCTTTCGATCAATCGCCGGTAATCGGCTTTAAATGCCTGCTCAGTTTTCCAGGATTTGTCGTCGAGCTCCTGGTAGGGCATGCGGTATGCGGTGAAAGTGAACTGCTTTTCATCAAAGCTAAGAACACCCCGGGAATAGTGGTAATACGGATCGTATAACTCCTTTTGAGGGCCTGATTTGTGCATATGATATCTCCACGAACAAACTGAACAAAATCGGTTCGTGGGTATATTGATTTTTATTTGCAGACTTTTGCTAATAAACCGGCGAATTGATCGTGCTCAGTGAACACATTATTTAGTATACGCGCTGGTTTGAAGTTTTGCTGCCCAAAACGGATAACTTGAATGTATTTGGCAGCTAAAATGTAATTTAAGTAGCTTGCAGGCCGTAACTACTGAATTTATCCAGCACTTTGTCCATTTCATCATCTGTCAGGATTTCAGCATCACCAATTGTCAGAATGCGGCCATACACACTCGCCAGGTGTTCGACCTCCACCGCCAGGGCCAGTGCACGTGGCAGGTCTTTTTCGAAACAGGTCAGGCCATGGTGAGCCATCAGGCAGGCTTTGCGGTCCTGCAGCGCTTTGATGACGGCCTCTGAAAGCTCCGGCGTACCAAAAGTGGCGTAATCTGCACAGCGGATATCCCTGCCGCCGGCAATCGCAACCATGTAATGAAATGCAGGGATGCCCTTGTTCAGACAAGCAAGGGCTGAGCAACTGACAGGATGTGCATGCAATACCGCGTTGGCCTCGGGACGGTTCTGATATATTGCTGCGTGGAAACGCCACTCGCTTGAGGGTTTGCGTGCACCCCGGGGGTTGCCATCAAAATCCATCCAGACGATGTCAGCGGTAGATAAACCGGCATAATCCATACCCGAAGGTGTAATCATAAACCCATCTTCACATCGTGCACTCAGGTTGCCGGAGGTCCCCTGGTTCAAGCCACTGGCGTTCATTGCCAGGGCCGTCTCGATCAATTGCTGTCTCAGCACTTGTGTCATTTTAGTGTCGTGTCCTTTGTTCAGGATAAAGACCGAGCAAACCGGCTTCACTGGCTTCACAAACGCCTCGCTCAGTGAACAGACCTGTCACCAGGCGCGCCGGTGTGACATCAAAGGCATAATTGCAGGCCGTGACACCGTCAGGGGTGATCTGCACGGTCTCAACAAGACCGGCCGAATTTTTACCCGGTACATGGGTCACCTCATACGCATCTCTTTGTTCAATGGGTATGCCTTTTACCCCATCATCCATCTGCCAGTCGATTGTCGGTCCCGGCAATGCCACATAGAACGGTACATTGTTGTCAAATGCCGCTAACGCCTTCAAATAAGTGCCTATCTTGTTACAAACATCGCCATTGCGTGCAGTACGATCGGTGCCGGTAATACACATATCCACCTGTCCGTGCTGCATCAGGTGGCCACCGGCGTTATCGACAATGACGTCATGCGGAATTCCGTGGGACTGTAATTCCCAGGCGGTCAAGGCAGCGCCCTGGTTACGCGGGCGTGTTTCATCCACCCATACATGCACCGGAATACCGTCATCATATGCCTGGTAAATGGCGGACAGCGCCGTGCCCCAGTCAACCGTGGCCAGCCAGCCTGCATTGCAGTGTGTCAGGATGTGAAAAGCATCGGCCCCGGCAGGTTTTTGCTGCCAGAGGTTTCGAATAACTCCGAGCGCATGACGGCCGATCGCGTGATTGATCGCAACATCTTCATCACAGATTTCGGCAGCCATGGCATAGGCCTTTTCAGGCCTGTCGCGGGCCGGCAGCTTTGCCAGTGCCGGTTTCATACGGGCCAAAGCCCAGCGCAGATTCACTGCCGTGGGCCGTGTCGCCAGCAAGGTTTCAGCCGAACTATTCAGATTGTCGTCGGAAGCGTCTTCGCGCATTGCAAGGGCCAGTCCATAGGCGGCAGTTGCCCCGATCAAAGGTGCACCACGCACCCTCATGACACTGATGGCCTCTGCAGCACCCTGCATGGTGGTTAGTGTTTTGATAACAAACTCATGCGGCAGGCGGGTTTGATCAATGATGTCCGCCGCCCAACCGTTGTCATTCAGCCAAATTGAGCGGTAAGGCAAGTTATTAACTTTCATTTTTCAACCATCAAAATATGCGGAGTTGAGATCGTAGCACCTTGTAATCGGTAATTCTCCAAAAACGCTTAAATGGGTCGCGTCTGGGTCACACAGCTTTCGGGTCGACGGTTTTGGCCTGCCTGTGAAGCCATGGAAAATCTTCTGAGTGGATATGACCGCATACGCCTGATCTGGCCCGTTTGTGTTGCACTGGTGAAAATTGTGCTAGTCTTCATTCTCGCACCGGACACGGGTACCTTGCTTGTCCCCCAAGCTTAAGATAGCCACGGATGACATAAAAATATGTACATGGCGTGTCCGGTGCGAACCCCTTAAACTACCTGATAGTCTTTTCAGGTAGCTGAACCCATGAGTCTCGTTTCACACTTGAAGTGCATCCGCTGCGGCACCGAATATCCGTCGGACATGGTTATGAATCTTTGCCCCCTGGACGACAGTCCGGTCGAAATCATAATGGATCTGGAACGCCTGGCGACTGAACAAGCTGAGCTGTCCTGGTACCGGCCTGAGCGCAAGGATATGTGGCGTTTTGGCGGCCTGTTGCCACTGGATATCAATCATCCGGATGACCGGTCACATATTTTCAACCTGGGCGAAGGCAACACCCCTCTTCTGGATTACCGCGATCACCCGCTGGCAGAAAAACACGGTTTCACGCTGCTGGTAAAAGATGAAGGCAAGGCACACCCCGGATATGGCGCCAACCCGACCCAGAGCTTCAAGGATCGCGGTATGGCCATGACCATTTCCATGGCCCACAAAGCCGGTATCATGAAACTGGCTGTTCCAACCCAGGGCAATGCGGGCGATTCAATGTGCGAGTACGCAAATGCCGCAGGTATGGAGGCCGTTACCGCCATGCCGGACAATACCCCTATGCCCATACTCGGCCGCGTTGCGGCATTGGCCAGCCAGTCAGAAAGATTCAAGCTTGAACTGGTCACCGGCACGATCCGTGAGGCGGGGGCGCTGCTGAAAGAAAAATGGCTGGATAAAGGGTATTTCAGCGTGGCCACATTTCAGGAACCGGGTTGGCGTATCGACGGCAAGAAAACGCTAGGACTGGAATTGGCAGAACCCAGGCAAGCAGGAACCCCCTGGAGCTTGCCGGATGTCGTGATTTACCCCACCGGCGGCGGTACCGGGGTATTGGGAATGTGGAAAGCATGGAATGAACTGGAAGCCCTGGGCCTGATCGATTACTTCCGCCCAAAAATGATCTGTGTGCAAAGCGAGAGCACCCAACCACTCGTGAGAGCTTTTAAGAGCGACGCCACCGAGGTCGCACCCGTGGAACCGGGTGAAACGCTGGCCTATGGCGTCAACGTACCGGGTGGTGTGGGTCATTTTAAAGTGCTTTCAATTATCCGGGAGTCCGGTGGTGCGGCCATCGCAGTTAGCGAAGATGACATCAACACCGCACTCAGCACCGTTTGGAAAACCAAGGGCTGGTGGGTATGCCCCGAAGGCGCAGCCTGCCTCGCCGCTATACCACGCTTGCTTGAGGACGGCTTGATTCAACCCGGCAACAGGGTCGTGGCATTCAATACAGGCTCGCTGGAAAAGTATCTGCCTGATCTGCGGCACTTGCTCTAAGACAATAACGATGACAGAAATCTCCTCTTCCACCAACGTGCTCCTGCGCTTACTGCGATACGCGCGTAATTACCGCAACCGCATCTGGCTGGCTTCACTTTGCTCAGTATTGAACAAGCTGTTTGATGTGATGCCCGAAATTCTGATCGGAATGGCCATCGATGTGGTCGTACGACAGGATCAATCGTTCCTGGCTGACTTCGGTATTCTCGAACCGTTTAACCAAATGTTATTCCTGGGTGGTTTGACCATTGCGGTCTGGGCCTTTGAGTCTCTTTTCCAGTTCTTTCTGCAGATTTTGTGGCGCAATCTTTCACAAAGCCTGCAACATGACCTGAGACTGGATGCCTACGGCCATGTGCAGAACCTGGACATGGCCTGGTTCGAAGACTCCTCCACCGGCGGGCTGGTGGCCATCCTGAATGACGACGTCAATCAACTGGAGCGCTTTCTCGATGGCGGAGCCAACGCCCTGATCCAGGTCGCCACTTCGGTTATCGCCGTTGGCGCCGTATTTTTCTATGTGTCTCCGCCAATCGCCCTGATGGCCTTCACACCTGTTCCGGTCATCCTGCTCGGAGCGTTCTGGTTCCAGCGTAAAGCTCAGCCGCTTTATGCAAATGTGCGTGAAAAGGTCGGCTCACTCAGCACCCGCCTGGCCAACAACTTAGCCGGCATCGCCACCATCAAGAGCTTTACCCGCGAAAAGTATGAACTTTCGATGCTGGAGGAGGAAAGCAGCGCCTATGTAGCCGCCAATCGCAGCGCCATCCGTATCAGTTCTGCGTTCATCCCGATCATACGCATGGCCATCCTCGTGGGTTTTGTGGCCACGCTGATCTATGGCGGCAAACTGACACTCGATGGACAGTTGAACGCAGGTGCCTACAGCGTACTGGTGTTTCTGACACAAAGATTGTTGTGGCCCCTGACCCGTCTGGCAGAAACCGTGGACCTGTTTGAAAGGGCGATGGCATCCACCCGCCGCATTCTTAACCTGATCGAGGTGCCGATCGGTACCCACAGTGGTTCCAGGGCACTACCCCTTGAAAAGGTTCAAGGTGAACTGAAGTTTGAGAACGTCAACTTCGCCTACCCCAATGGCGCCGAGGTGTTGCGCGATATCAATATAATCATCGCTCCCGGTGAAACTGTCGCGGTGGTTGGCCAGACCGGCTCCGGCAAAAGTACCCTGATGAAACTGCTGTTACGTTTTTATACGCCTGCCAGTGGCTGTATCAAACTCGACGGCACCGATCTGACCGAGCTTAAGATACCCGATCTCCGCAGAGCATTTGGACTGGTCAGCCAGGACGTATTCCTGTTTCACGGCACGGTGGCAGAGAATATTGCCTATGGCCGCCCGGGTGCGGACCAGGCTGACATCAAGGCGGCAGCCAAAGCGGCCGAGGCACACGAGTTCATCCTGCAACTACCCCAGGCTTACAACACCATCGTCGGCGAACGCGGTCAAAAATTGTCCGGTGGCCAAAGACAACGTGTTTCCATTGCCCGGGCGGTTCTCAAAGATCCACCGGTATTGATACTGGATGAGGCGACTTCCGCCGTGGACAATGAAACCGAAGCGGCCATCCAGCGTTCCATGCAGGTCATCACCCGCGGCAGGACCACACTGGTCGTTGCTCATCGCTTGTCAACCATCGTTGCTGCCCACCGGATTTACGTCCTTGAACAGGGCCGTGTCATTGAAGTGGGTAGCCACAAGGAACTGCTTGCAGAAGACGGGCTTTACGCAGGTCTATGGAAGGTTCAGGCCGGAGAGGGCGCCTGGAGCGGTCATTAAGGTCCGGAACTTGCTTCGCGCCAGTCCCGTCGGTACATTCTAATGCTGATGACCACCCGGTCCATGCACGTGGCGGTGCTCAAGTTCCTCTTTGCTGGCCTCCCGGATGTCAGCAATTTCCACATCAAATGTCAGTTGCTGACCCGCCAGCGGATGATTGCCGTCTACATCAACATTAAAACGGCCGACTTTAAGGACCGTCACCTGGACCTGGCCCTTGTTGGTCTGTAAATTGAGAATCTGCCCGACTGAAATTTTCCCAATGCCTTTCAGACGTTTTAGCGGAACCCGTTGAATGTTGTTTTCGTTGCGTACACCATAAGCCTCCTCAGGCTCCAGTGCTGCAGTGAAACTATCCTTGATCGCGTGCCCTTCCATTGCTTTCTCAAGCCCGGTAACAATGTTGTTGGCCCCATGCAGATAAGTGATGGGATCGCCATCGCGTGAGGACTCCATCTGTTCACCTTCAGCATTTGTGAGCGTGTAATGAAAGGTTACAACCTTGTCTTTTTCAGCAATCATATATTTCTCAGTATCGGGTCAAGGCCATTGAAGCCTGCAAAACCAGCATTATAACCTCCGCCTGCTTTTGCAAACAGTAGCTGCGTCTTTGTCATTTGTGCGTTATGGTTTATGCGTGGATAAGCCACATACTTCAGTACCACGAAATCAATTACAGGCGGATGCAATGCGAAAATTTGGACCTATTTCACTGCTGACTCTTTTCACTGCCACCGCATTGGCACAGATGCCCGTAGATGAAGAGAAAACCGTCATCAATCCGATTGTCGAAAACCCGCTTCAAGTGGAGATCACCGAATGGCCTGTTCCATGGAAGGACACCCGCCCGCGCGATCCTGATGTCGCACCCAATGGTGTCATCTGGCTGGTTGGCCAGGGTGGTGATTATGCCGCGCGATTTGATCCTGCGAGTGGAGAATTCAGACGCAAGGATTTGCCACCCGGCACCGGACCTCACAACCTGATCATCGATTGGGACGGCTTTTTGTGGATAGCAGGAAACCGGCAGGCTTTTATCGGCCGCATGAATTATGTCACCGGCGAGTTGACCCGCTTCAACCTGCCCGACGACACCGCACGCGACCCGCACACCCTGGTATTCTCAGGCAGGGATGAAATATGGTTCACCATGCAGTGGAGCAATTTCGTCGGCCGTCTGAATAAGAAGAGCGGCCAGGTTGACCTGATCCCGATGCAGACAGAACAGGCACGGCCTTACGGGATCAAGATGGATTCGAAAGGGCATCCATGGATTGCACTGTTGGGTACCAATGCACTGGCCACTGTTGACCCTGCCACCATGACGTTAGAGCTTATCTATCTGCCACGCGAAAGAGCCCGCTTACGCAGGCTGGCCATTACAGCTGACGATGCCGTCTGGTACACCGATTACAGCGAGGGCTATATCGGTCGCTACAACCCCGAAACCGGTGAATTCACCGAATGGAAAACTCCCAGCGACAGATCCGGCCCCTATGCCATGGCGGCGGATGCAGATGGCAGGATCTGGTTTGTTGAAACCTGGCCTGAGACCAATCTCCTGGTGGGTTTTGACCCGCAGGCGGGAACCTTTTTCAGTGTTACTCCTATTCCAAGCGGTGCCGGCTCCGTTCGCCATATGGTCTACGATCCAAAGCGCAACAGTTTGTGGTTTGGAACGGATACCAATAACCTGGCGCAGGCAGTGTTGCCCTGAAACCGGGCAGATAAAAAAAGGCCCGAACGTTGAAGCCCGGGCCTAACTAACTCCATAATCGGGTATGGAGTCTGCTCTTGGTTACTGCAGCCTATAACTACTTGAGACCCACATCAAGCCGAAGCGGTGGTGTCCACTCGACTGATTTGGATTCAACTTCAGCTGGCATTTCGATCAACCGTTCGCCGCCATCAAACGGGTCTGCGGACCAGCCGAGCGCCTGCCAATCGATATGCGTACTTGCATGGCAATCACCACAATTGGTATCCATGCCCAATGCATCTTCTTTCGGTGCAATTTCATGGTTGACAGAAAGCAGCATGGTGGTTGGCTCAAAAGCGTGCGTACCGCTGACGTCCTGGCCGGTATAGGCCGCGCCGTCTTCAATCGCAAGTGCCCAATTGTATTTGCCCCAATAAGGATTCGGTCCACCCAGCAATCCGAAGAGATGCGGAACAAGGACGGTCTTGGTAATCGGGTCAACCGGTTGGTTGCCAATCATTTCTTTAAACGGATAGATCATGGCATTAGGATCGGTCCAGTCACCCTCAGGTGAACCCAGATCAATCGGTAAAGAATCGTACTTGTCGCTAACGCCAATGACCGGGCGCTTCCAGTTACCGTTTGAATAACGGAGCGTCGGTTTGACATTGAGTGACCAGACGAAAGTACCTTTCTTCTTGTCATAGGTCGGACGACCGGTAACCGGATCAACAGGGATCGGATCTACATCCTGTCCTGCATCAGACCAGTACCATTCGGTCTTGGTAGAAATCTTACGTGCAATCGCTGGAATATGGCAGACCTGGCAGGCCAGGTTGTCATGCCAACCCTCGACGAACAGGGGTTCAACAGAGCTACCGGCATGAATCGGGTCGCGCTTGCCATGGCAATCAGTGCACTGTCTCATTTCGCCTTCGTTGACTGAATGCAATGACATACCTGCGATACCGTGATTAACATCGCCGGTCACCGGGTCATGATTTGCAGCATGACATGCAACACATGACAGGTTTCCACCGTCAGTGCCCATATGTACGTCGTATTGGCGTGTCGTGGCAATCATGTCGCTTGACAGGTCACCGTGCTTGACATTGTCACCGCCGCCAGCGTGTGAGTGGCAGCTGATGCAGGCTTTACGGGTTGGCTCTTTACCAACTGTAATGCTGCGGGCAACAACTTCAAGATCAACGGATGCAAGAGGCAAACCAGCTGCCTTGGGGTCTTTCTTGTAAGTACCGGACTGATCATGACACACCAGGCAATCTACATTTTCAGGATTGCTAAAATCATAGTTCTTGTCCTTGTAACCATAACCGGCGTGGCACTGTGTGCAGCGTGGCTCGTTGGTCGGAATCGCGACACAGAAGTTATTGATCAGATCATTCTTGCCGTGAGACTGCCCTTCAAGTCCGACTATGCGATCAGATAAGCCCTCCCACTTGAAATGGCCGGTATCGATCATTTGCAGACCTTCGCTCTCATGGCACATCAGGCAAGACGTTGTGCCCTCGTACTCACGCATGCTGAAGAACAGATCATGGATATCACATTGGGTTGCTTCAGCGTATTCAATAAAATCACTAACAGTGACGAGTTTGTTTTTCTCGAAGCCGCTGGTGTCTCTGGCTTTAGCCATGCCCAGTGTAGGGAATAGCATTAAGCAGATGGTAAGTACTAGCGCGTTGAACAGAACCGCACGCCATGCGGCCATGGGTTTGACTTTCATTTCTATCTCCTCGTGTTAAAGGACGCAAATTCCATTACGTCGCGCGAAGGATAACCACTACAAACTTAACCTAAGCTTAAGAACTTCTTAAGCTTAGGTTAAGGTTCGCTGGAGCAATATTCTCAAGTGAAATTCAGGAGTATTGGTCTCCTCGTGTGCAGCTACCGGCCCCGGTCGGAAAACTGTAAATGGAGTGGGTGCCGTGCCACGCGCGGCACCCTTTTTTTGCACGGAGCAGACTGTTTTTAGCCTGATTTCAAATCCTTTAACCAGGACATTCTTATTACCGGAGCGATTACATGGCCGGTATTACACCGAAGCCATTTTTGATCAATCAGATTGACCGGACTCAATTGCCTTGAGTACTTCACGGGTTAAGTCCCAACGATTAAAGCCCTGCTTGCCAAAGTCGAGACCACGCCGCACGATAACCACATTATGTGAGGGTACGACTATGACGAATTGTCCACGGTTACCCGCAGTCGAGTAGGCTGATTTTGGTACGTCATCACGATCGTCAGGCACCAGCCAGAACTGTGCACCATACATATTGCCAAGTTGGGCGGTAGCGGGTGCGGGCGTACGTTCAAACGCTATCCATTCCTCAGATATCAATCGCTCGCCATGCCATCTGCCATCTTGTTGATAGAGCAGACCAAAGCGCGCCAGGTCACGGGCATTGGTGTAAACCTGGCTACTGAAAATGAAGTCACCAAAGCGATCCGTGCTGACCAGCGTGTTGCGCATGCCAATTCGATCGAGCAAAGCCTCGCGCGGGAACGTGGTATAGGCATCACCAAGTGCAAGCTTCATCGCGTAAACAGCGAGGAGGGTGTCATAGTTCTCGTAATCCCAGGTGGTACCCGGCTCGCGAATCTGAGCACGGCTGCGGGCACCATCAACAGAGCTGGCTCCAGCCCAGTAGGCAAGACCGGAGCCAGTGGCATATTCCATCCCGAAACTGTCGACAGGATACAGACCGCTGGACATATTCAGGACATGGCGCAGGGTGATATCTTTACGGGAGTCATCGTCCGGGTTTCCGACATCGGGAAGCCATTCAATCCCAAGTGGGGCATCAAGCTCAAGACGGCCCTCGTCTACCAGCATGCCGATCAGGGTTGAGGCGATACTTTTCGCCGTCGACCAGGTGCGGGTGCGTGTATTCATGTCAACACCATCGGCATAACGCTCGTGAATAATCTCACCCTTGTGCAGGACAATCAGGCTCAACGTGACCTGCTCGGGTGATTCACGTTCGAATGCCCAATCGGACGCGGCCTTGAGCGCCGCCGGGTCAATTCCGGCAGGCAGTGGTTTGTCTTCGACCAAATCACCATTCGGCCAGGGAATCAATGCCGGGTCACCGGCAGGGTATGGCAAATCCAGCACAGGCAGCGATTCAATATCGGAAAAGTCCTGGTCCGGTGCCATGACAACACAACCGATTCCCTCGCGAAATGCTGCGTGCATCACTTGACCTGACAGCGGCCCGCCGATCGCAACAGCTTTCAATTCCTTGTTGATAATGTATTCACCCCCATCGACCGTACCAACAGGGTCAGACAAATAGGCGAGCTCCTGGCTGAACACCTGCTTGAGTGTGCGGCCCGATGTGAATAAGCCATTGCACATCAATACTGCCTGTACTCCATTTCGAATCATGGTGCGGTTGGCCGAAAAATAATCGAAACCATCAGCCTGGGAGACGCAACTAAACAACAGAACAAACGGTAAAACGAATCCTTTATACATAAGGTCCCCTGGTTTGATGCCAAACGGGTAGATGAAGAGAACGATTATTATCGAATTTGAACCATGATGTGTCTACACTCGACCTGCAGGATTTTTGGCACCTGCCTAATTGCACCAACAAAGCGGGTGCAACAACCAACAGAGTGAACCTATGAAGCTGATGACCCGAGTCCTGAATGTATCGATACTGCTTGCCTTGATTCTTCTGGCTTCCTGCTCGCGTGAACCCGACCAGGCAGCACTTCCGATGTACGGCAGCCTGGCCGACCGGGCACAAAACATTACAATTATTCGCGACGATTTTGGTGTGCCGCATATCTATGCCAAAACGGATGCAGATGCCGTGTTTGGTTTGCTCTATGCGCAGGCGGAGGATGATTTCAACCGCATTGAACGCAATTACGTTTGGGCCATCGGCCGGCTTGCGGAGATAGAGGGGGAGAAAGCCATTTTCAGTGATCTGCGCGCCCGGCTGTTTATGACCACGGACGAGGCAAAAGCGGCCTACGAAAGCGCACCGGACTGGTTGAAGAAATTGTGTGATGCCTGGGCTGACGGACTGAACTATTACCTGGAAACCCATGCTGATGTAAAACCAAGGCTACTGACCCGTTTCGAGCCCTGGATGCCCATGTTTTTCTCGGAGGGATCGATCGGCGGTGATATTGAGCAGATTCCGCTGGACGGCATAGAGGCATTCTATGGTGAGAATCGTTCACTTGAGAGCCTTGCTGCAACACAGACCGTGATGGGTGACCTCCGGGAGCCCACAGGTTCCAATGGATTTGCCATCGCCGGAAAACTGACAAGGTCCGGAGACGCCATGTTATTGATCAATCCCCACACATCATTCTACTTTCGCGGTGAGGTGCACGTGGTCAGTGAGGAAGGTTTGAATGCCTATGGCGCCGTCACCTGGGGACAGTTTTTTGTCTACCAGGGTTTCAACGAGAATACCGGCTGGATGCACACCTCAACCTATGTTGACTTCATCGACGAGTATATCGAAGACATTTCACGGAACGATGGAAAATTGAGCTACCGCTATGGTGATGAACAACTTCCGGTCGAAGTTTCCGAAGTGAAACTTAAATATAAAGACGGCGATAACATGTCAGAGCGCAGCTTCGAGGTCTATCACACCCGTCACGGCCCGGTAACCCATATGCTTGATGGCAAGTGGGTGGCAACAAAGATCAACTGGGACCCGGTCAACGCTTTGCGACAATCCTATATTCGAACCAAACAGAGTGATCATGACGGTTTCCGTGAAATGATGGATATCCGGACCAATTCTTCCAACAATACGGTCTACGCCGACAGCCAGGGCAATATTGCCTACTACCATGGTAATTTCGTGCCCCGGCGCGATTCACAGTTTGATTTCTCACAACCGGTCGATGGCAGTAACCCGGCGACTGACTGGCAGGGACTGCATACGGTTGATGAAACCATCACCCTGTTGAACCCTGAAAACGGCTGGCTACAGAATTGCAACTCGACCCCGTTCACGGTGTCGGCCGAATTCAGCCCTAAACGTGAAGACTATCCAGTTTACATGGCACCCGATGCCGAAAGTTTTCGCGGCATCCATGCGGTGCAGGTACTCACCGGTATATCTGATATGACTCTCGACAAGTTGATCGAACTTGCCTATGACCCCTACCTGCCGGGATTTGAGCAACTGATTCCCGGTTTGATAAGGGCATTTGATGAATCCGGTGAAGACTATGCCGGATTGTCGCCCGCCATCGACGTGCTGCGCGAGTGGGACCTGAAAGTATCGACAGACTCTATCGCGATGTCGCTGGCACATTTTTACGCTATGCGTTACAAAAAAGAAGGCGCCAATCCGAATGAATTAAGCGGTATGGACCTGATCAACTATTTTGGGACCGGGTCTCCCCACACAGAGCGTTTGCAAATATTTTCTGCAACACTGCAAAGCATCGCGGCCGATTTCGGCCGGTGGGACTCACCCCAGGGTGAAAATAGTCAGATCCAATACTTTATCGACAACAATGAACAGCTCTTTGATGATGATGGAAGCGAAATGCAGGGATATGAACAACTCATTCCGGGTCTGATAACGGCGTTTGATGAGTCCGGTGAAGACTTTTCCGAATTAACATCTGCAATCAACGTGCTGCGCGAATGGGAGTTGGGTATATCGGCAGATCCGCTCACGAAGTTGCTGGTGCGATCCTATGGAAATCGCTACGAAATGGAAGGCGCCAATCCGAATGAGTTAAGCGGTATGGACCTCATCAATTATTTTGGTACCGGGTCTCCCCACGTAGAGCGATTGCAAGTATTTGCTGCAACACTTGCAAGCCTCGCAAATGATATCGGTTTGTGGAAAACGCCCTGGGGTGAAATCAACCGCTTTCAGCGATTAACCGGCGATATTGAACAACCCTTTAATGACGATGCACCCAGCCTGCCGGTTGGCATGGCCTCGGGCCGGTGGGGTGCGCTGGCTTCATTTGGAGCGCGTTCTTATCCGGGTACGAAACGGATTTACGGTAGCTCCGGTAACAGTTTTGTCGCCGTGGTTGAGTTTGGTGACAGGGTGAAAGCAAAAAGTCTGCTGGCCGGCGGTCAGAGTGGCGATCCTGATTCACCGCACTTTAATGACCAGGCACAACGCTATGTGGACCGTGAATTTAAGGATGTTGCTTACTACAGGGAGGATGTCGAGAAGCGCGCCACAAGGACTTATCATCCCGGAGAGCTTATACCGTAGAAACCTTAACCAATTAATTCTCTTTGGAAGTACAAGCTGAGAAAGCAGGTTTCTTTCGAAGCATGAGGGCGCTGGGGTGGGTATGGACTACCAGGACACGCCACAAGTACATCCCAGTAGGCTCTTCCTCGACATCCCTGTCTCGTAAGGTCCTGGTAGTCCATACCCACCCCAGCTTTGGCCGATACAGAGTTCATCCATTCGAAACCAATGTTCTTTGATTACCCACACAGCCGAGGATGTACAGTAGCTTGCTTCAGGATCATACGAGGCAGGCAAGGTGAGACCGGGAACCGGTCGAGAGGGTGGCCTGGGCCAAAGCCGAGTATCGAGCGCCACAGGATATGTTTAAGCGAATCCTGAAGCAAGCTACTGTGCAGCCTTGGCTACCCAAACGAAGTATTTCTGAAATTGAGTGCCAATGGTGCGTAACGAGCTACGCACCCTACATGGATTGAATATTTTCACTTGAAAACAAACAGGTTAGCGCGTAAGTTGCTCGGCTTATTCAACCCCTACCGGAGTTTTTTGTGAACCTGCGAAGCACACTCGTCAGTATTCTATTATTGGGCCTTCTTATTGGCTGTAAGCCAGCGGAACAACCCACGGTTGTAACCGGCGCTAAACCCGCTGCAGAAACTGCTATGGCCGTCGCTGCGGGTGATCCCATCGAACTGATGGAAACCGAAGGACTGCTGCAGCGCATCGGCACCCTCTCATCGGATGAATTCGGCGGTCGCGCACCCATGTCAGAGGGAGAGAAACTGACCCTCGACTACCTTGAATCACAATTCAGGGAAATGGGTCTTGATCCCATGTTCGGAGACAGCTACCAGCAACCGGTACCGTTGGTCGCCATTGAGGCCAGGGGTGATCTGACACTGGGTGTTTCAGATGGTGAAGGTAACCCGGTACTGTCTTACGCCAACGGACCGGAATCAGCCGTCTGGACAACCCGCGTGGTTGAGAAAACCGGGTTGGATAACAGTGAACTGGTATGGGCCGGTTACGGCATTATTGCACCCGAATATGGATGGAATGACTACGACGGCCTGGATGTGACCGGCAAAACCGTGATTGTTCTGGTCAATGATCCCGGTTATGCAACCCAGAACCCGGAATTATTCAATGGAAATGCAATGACCTACTATGGTCGTTGGACCTATAAATACGAAGAGGCTGCCCGCCAGGGCGCTGCCGGAATACTGATCGTCCATGAAACCGGCGCAGCGGCCTATGGCTGGAATGTTATCGAGGACGGCCAACAGGGTCCGCAGTTCCACCTGGCGTCAGATAATAACAACATGCACCACGTCATGGTGGAGGGCTGGTTACAATACCCTGTGGCCGAGGCAATACTGGCACGTGGCGGACAGGATTTGAAAGCGCTGGAAGCCCAGGCGGCGAAGGGCTCAATCACACCTATTCCACTGGGCCTGAATGCCAGCGTATCCATTGAAAATACCATAACCTTTGCCGAGTCCTACAACGTGGGGGCAGTGCGCACCGGCACTGAAGCTGCCGATGAACTGTTCATCTACATGGCGCACTGGGACCACCTGGGCACCACGGCCCATGAAGATGGTGAAGAAGGTGATTTCATTTATAACGGCGCAGAAGACAATGCCAGCGGCACTGCCGGTTTACTGGAAGTCGCCGAAGCATGGGCTAACACCCCGGATGCGCCGCGCAGAACCGTTGGCTTTCTCGCGGTCACGGCTGAGGAATCCGGCTTGTTGGGTTCGAAGGCTTACGTGACCAAACCGGCATACCCGATGAACAAGACCGTTGGAGGTATCAACATGGATGGGCTCAATTTCAGGGGTAAGATGAGTGACATAGTGGTTGTCGGCTATGGCGGCTCGGAAATGGAGGATATCCTGGCAGGTGTGGCGAGAGAATCGGGTCGCACACTCACCCCGGAAGCCACACCGGAAAAAGGTTCTTATTACCGTTCGGATCATTTCAACTTCGCCAAAAACGGTGTTCCGATCCTGTATGCGAAAGGTGGCACAACGGACCGCGAGCATGGTGCCGAGTATGTAAAACAACGCAATGCCGAGTACATTGCCGAGCGCTATCATGCACCGGGTGATGAAATTCAGGATGACTGGGATCTGGATGCAGCAATAGAAGACCTGCAGTTGTATTTCCGTATCGGCCACCAGGTCGCCAATGGTGATGGATGGCCCGAGTGGTATGAAGGCAACGAGTTCCGTGCCATTCGTGAAGCTTCAATGGGCAGTGTCTCAGCGGAATAAGCAGCAAAATATAGCCCCGAACGGGTCATTCAGAACAGGATTTCCGGGTGTCAAAGAAAGACAAGAAATTATCGAGAAAAATTGGCTATCGTGACAGTCGCCGTGCTGCGTCCCGCATTCTTCATCCCGGAAAGAGGTTTGCACTAAGACGCGCACTGTTATTTGTTGCCGTTACGCTGGCAGCAGTTGCGATCTGGAATACCGTTACCGTATCGCTGCCCCCCGAGCAACGGGCTGTTTTGTTGTTGTTCCTGGTTGCTGTCGGGCTGTGGATCACCGAAGCGGTGCCCGCATTCGCGGTCGGCCTGTTAATTATGGGTTACCTGGTTTTCGCGCTGGGAACACCGCTGATAATGCCCGAACCTTGGGATGTAAACCCCTACCTGAATACCTGGTCAAGCCCGGTAATCTGGTTGATGTTGGGTGGTTTTTTCATGGCGGAGGGTTTGACCAGAACGGGCCTGGACCGGCAGCTTTTTGCTTTCGCGATCAAGCCCGCCGGCACCCGCCCCGATCGTGTTCTGCTGGCTATCATGTTAACCAGTGCCGTGGCATCCATGTTTATCTCTAACACCTCCACTGCCGTTCTGATGATTGGCGCGGTCTTGCCGCTGGTCCGTCAAATGGGCGGCCAGGAACCCTTCTCAAAGGCCCTGCTAATTGCCATTCCAGTGGCCGCCTCGGTGGGTGGCATGGGGACGATTATCGGTAGTGCACCTAACGCGATCGCAGCAGGTATTGCAGCGGAAGCCGGCGCTCCCATTAACTTCCTCGAGTGGATGGCGTTGGGTGTCCCGATTGCGCTTACGCTGGTCATCATCGCATGGTTTTTTCTGGTGAAGCGCTATCCAACAAAGTTGGCTGACATCAAGCTTGATTTGAACTCGCTGGAAAAACCCGAACTGCCCGAGAAAAGCGACCGCATTATTGTTTCAGTCATATCGCTTACGACCGTGGCATTATGGATGACCACTCCTTTTCACGGTATCCACATAGTCGCTATTTCCCTGATTCCCATCGTTGGCCTGACCATGACACAGGTGATGGGTGCAGCCCATGTACGCAGGCTGCCCTGGGACACACTGATGTTGGTCGCAGGGGGTTTATCCCTGGGGTCAGCTGTAGTGGATTCCGGTTTGGCCGGGAATTTCGCTTCCCATTTGGGGTTTCTTACCGGCTTGAATATGGACGTCGTGGTATTTGCAGGGCTGGCCCTGATCACCATCATGTTATCGAATGTCATGAGTAATACGGCGACCGTTTCCATCGTGCTGCCGGTGGCAGTTGCCCTGTTACCCGGGCGTGAACTGGAAATGTGCCTGATTCTCGGTCTGAGTGCCTCCTGTGCACTCCTGTTACCGGTATCAACTCCACCTAATGCAATTGCCTACAGCACAGGTGAACTCCAGACGAGTGACCTGCGTCCCGGCGGTATTTTGATCGGCTTACTGGGCCCGGTGCTGATTATCGGCTGGGTACTGTTCATGATGTGGCTGATCAAGTGAGCATCTGAAACATGGATAAGTAACCCGGTTTCAGTTTTTGTTGAGAGGTATTTTTTTTAGTTTTCGTTCGAGTTCGTTTGCGACCATATGAAGCTTTTCAATGGATTGATCCACGTCATATTGATTCCGCAGTCGAGCCAGGTCATGGGCAATACGCCGGATTTTTTCCGGGTAGGATTCTGATTTCAGTTTCATAGTTTCATTTCGCCAATCATCATTCAGGAGCGGTTCAAAAGTTCAGGTCATGAGGAGCAGCCTGACTACGAGTCAGGACGATTGCTGTTCAGTGACCCAGCGCTTGATCTCGTCTTTCAATATTTCCAGCGGCACGGAACCCAGTGCCAGCATGAAGTCATGGAAATCACGCAGGTCAAAATCCGCACCCAGGCGGCTTTCAGCTTCACGGCGCAACTGCCAGATGGTGTATTCACCCAGCTTGTAACTCAATGCCTGTGCAGGCCAGGAGATGTACCGATCAATTTCAGTGGTAATCTCGTGAATTGACAGTGCGGTATTACCAGAGAGGTAATCCAGCGCCTGTTGCCTGCTCCAGCCCTTGGCATGAACTCCTGTATCTATGACCAGGCGGCAGGCCCGCCACATCTCGTAGGTCAGGCGACCGAAATCCTCGTAAGGTGTCTCGTAAATATTCATTTCAATACCGAGCTTTTCAGCATAAAGCGCCCAGCCTTCACCATAGGCCGAAATATAGTCATTGCGTCTGAAGTCCGGTTGTTCACCCTGCTCCATGGCGAGCGCAATCTGCAGGTGGTGGCCCGGCATGGCCTCGTGCAAGGTCAATGCCGGCAGTGTGTAAAGCGTCCGGCTTTCCAGCGCGTAGGTATTGACCCAGTAATAGCCGCCTTTATGCTCGGTCAATGGTGATCCTACGTAACGCCCGGCGGTGTAAAATGGCGCAATATTATCGGGCACAGGTGCTACACCATAAGGCTGACGCGGCAATTTTCCGAAGAGTTGTGGCAAACGGCCGTCAATTTTCTTGGCAAAGTAGGAAGCCTCTGCCAGCAGTTCCCGAGGGGTTTTTGCATAGAACTGTGGATCCGTGCGTAAAAACCGGATAAAGGCGGCAAAGTCACCCTCAAACTCCAGGTCCCTGATGATGGTCTCCATCTCGGCACGAATCCGGGCAACCTCGGACAAACCTAGTTGATGTATCTCTTCAGCTGTCATATCTACCGTTGCATAAAGATAAATTTGCTCATCGTAGAAGCGCTTGCCATCCGGCAGGCTGGAAGCACCCAGCGTGGTTCGCGCATTGGCAAAATACTCGTCCTCAAAAAAATCGAGCAGACGCTCATATGCCGGAACGACTCCTTCCATAACAGCAGTGCGTGCCTGCGCCATCAGAGCCTGTCTTTCTTCGCCACTGATGTCTTCGCCCATATGTAAAAATGGTTTGAAAAATGAACTCTGCTCCGGACTCTCCACCAGCTGTTTTCTGATCGGCTCTTCGCGCCCGGCAAGAATCACACGTGGCTGGGTCATACCGGTACGCAGACCTTCACGCATCAATGCGATGTATTCATCCATCACAATGGGTAGTGCCTTAAGCCGTGAAAGGTAGTCACGGTAGTCTTCAGCGGAAATTATGTCGCTATCGTCACCCCAGCGGGTCCACGACATGTAAAACCCCGAATCGCTGTTGAATGGTATCAGGTAAGCCTTGGTTTCATAGTCTGCCAGAAACTGGTGAATCTGCCGTTCGAACATGCGGTAGTTAATGCATTCTTCACGCTCAAGCTTGTCGCAGGAGATCGCGGCCAGTTCAAACTTGATCTGTTTCCAGTATTCATAACGTCTGAGCTGGTCTTTTTCACTGACATGCGTTACCAGGTGGGCTTTTGCCTTACTGCCGTTTTTGCGTGCCAGGTAAGGAAATTCATTGACCCGAAATCCCCATTCCTTTGTATACAAGGCCTGGAAAGTCTCGCTGTCTTCACCTGCGAGAGCATTGAATGAAAGACAGATAGTGAGCAGGGTGATGAGTTTTTTCATTAGATAAGCCTTTCTGAATTCTCAGGAAACAAGGAAACCTTGCCAGTAGGGGTCGTCTTGTGGATCCACCGTGATGATGTTTTCACCGTAAATACGTGCCCAGCCTTCAATCGATGGAATGATGGCAGGGTAATCTCCGACGCGCGTAATGTCTTCAACATAGCCGGTAAACTGGCTGCCAATGTAACTTTCGTGTACAAACCGGTCACCCTTGGCCAGCTTGCCGCGTGCCACCAGTTGCGCCATTCGCGCCGAAGTACCGGTGCCACAAGGCGAACGGTCGATGGCCTGGTCACCATAAAAAACCGCATTTCGGGCATCTGACCCCACTTCTTTTGGTTTACCCGTCCATTCCAGGTGTGAAAGTGAGCAGATACGGGGGTCTTCGGGGTGTATAAAACTGTATTTCGCATTCAGACGTTCGCGCAGAAGCGGACTGATACGCAGGATGTCGCTGGCGGAAAGATCTTCAAGGTCACGATAATGGTTCTGAGGATCAACTATGGCGTAGAAATTACCACCGTAAGCCACGTCCACTTTGAGTTCCCCACCCAACTCCGGGCATTCCACGCGCAGATCCTGTGCATGCAGGTAAGAGGGCACGCTCACCAACTTGACCGTTTTTACCCGGCCGCCCTCCTCGGTATAAGCTGCCACCACCTTGCCGGCCGGAGTTTCAAGGTGTAACTCGCCTTGCTTTCGTGGTTTTACCAGGCCTTTTTCAATGGCGATGGTCACCGTACCGATGGTGCCATGACCACACATGGCCAGGCATCCCGAGGTCTCGATGTACAAGACACCGATGTCGCAATCGTCACGGGAACTGGGATACAACATACTACCGGACATCATTGCGTGCCCCCGCGGTTCGAACATCAAGGCCGTGCGTATCCAGTCAAATTCCCGCATAAAGTGCTCACGCCGGTCCAGCATGGTGTCGCCATCCAGGTGCGGGGCTCCGCTGGTGACCACGCGTACCGGGTTACCGCAAGTATGCGCGTCAATACAGTGGAAGGTTCTCGCAGCTGGCTTTTTCATGGATAGATCAGAGGCTCCTAAACAAACCGGTCAAAACGAAATGCGGACATGTCCAGATCCACCTCTTCACCGGTCACCATGCCGGCAATGATACGCCCGGTCGTCGGACCCTGGGTTAATCCGTAGTGACCGTGGCCAAACGCATAGAACACATTTGCATGCCGGGGCGATCCGGAAATAACCGGCAGTGAGTCAGGCATTGCCGGACGTTGTCCCATCCACTCGGTCACATCACTGGTATCCAGGCCATCAAGATAGTGACTGGCCTGTTTCAGCAGGACTTTAGCACGTCTGTAATCGGGCTTTGCATCCAGTGCCGCAAATTCGGCCGTCCCGGCCAGCCTCAGACCCGACTCCAGCGGGGTCATGACAAAGTGGCGGCTGAGTGACATGACAGGATGATCAAGTTCGACACCGGGGTTGCTGATCTGAGAGTGATATCCGCGTTCTGCAATCAAGGGCACCGTGTAATCGAGTTGCCCGGCAATTGAATTGGACCATGCACCGGCGGCAACCACTACCTGATCCGCTTCAACGGCATTTCCCGATTCCATTTGTATACTCACACCCGTCTCGTGTGCACTGATTTGGGTGACCCGATCCTGAATCCAGTGGCCACCGTTGTGAAAACAGTCTTCCGCAATACGCATGGTGACCCTGGCCGGGTCCACCAGGTGATGCCATTGGGGCATTAACAAGGCCACGCCTTTCTCCAGTTTCAGATCCGGCACCATGGATTTCAGGTCAGTTGCACTGAGCCGGTGGCTATCAAAACCCAGCCGCTTGATCAGGTCAAACTGCCACTGGTCGGCAAGGTATTCATTTTCAGTATCGTATACATGTATGGCACCCGGCGACCGCTTCAGGTTGCTCGACCCCGTTGCTTCAAGAATGGCATCGAAATCCCCGGGAACCCTGTGCATCAGCAAGGCCTGTGCGCCGGCTATTTCCTCAAGCTTTTGCATGTTACAGACACGCCAGAATTTCCATAACCAGGGTATCAGGGCCGGTAAATCCCCTGGCCGGACCCTCACCGGACCCAGTGGGTCCAGCAACCAGCCGGGCACCTTTTTCACCAGACCCGGATAAGAAGCGGGTACCACACCGGAAGTCGCGATACACGATGCATTACCGTAACTGCAGGATTGACCCGGCAGTTCCGGGTCTACCAGGGTCACTTGCAGACCTTTACGCTGCAGGTGCCAGGCACAACTACTGCCTATGATGCCGGCACCGATGACGACACAATGCGCTTTCATTTCAGCTCAACACATCCAGCTCATTCAGCAACTCCTCCAGAGTCACAATGATCTCATCCAAAGCCCTTATCGCACCAGCAACATTTCCGTCAGCCACCGCCCTGGCAAGTCCGCCATGGAGTTGGGCAGCACGCGGAAGATTCAATTGTTTGCGGTGCAGGTACCATAAACGCCTGCACTGGGCATGCATTACAGTGAGTGCATTAACCAGGAAACGATTGCTACACGCGGCTTCCAACAACTCGTTCAGACGCTGATCCAGACGAAAGAACGCTTCCAGATCAGTGTCCGCAGCCTCTATCTGCGAGCCCAGAATCAATATTGCCTGGCGCTGATCGGGCGTTGCCCGTTCGGTCGCCTTGACCACCAGTAACCGCTCCATCACCCGCCGGGCCTCGATGATCTGGCCCAGATCTGATCGCCGTAACGGCGTAACCATCAAACCTTTACGTGGCAATACCTGCAACAATCCTTCCGCTGACAGCTTCTGGATCGCCTCCCGCACCGGTGTACGGCCTATACCCGACTTGTCCATCAGGTCTTTTTCGGCTACCAGTTCGCCGGGTTCGAGTTTGAGTGTGACCAACTGCTCTTCAAGCAGGCGATAGGCCTGCTCGGCCAGGCTGCCGTGCTCAGATGACGGCCCGGGAACAGTGTTCATACCACCGGCCGGTTCGCCAGTGCCTGCTCTACCACCTGGCGCACGTGGCGGGTTTCTGATTCATTTAAAGCCAACCTTGGTGAACGAACCCGCGCCGACCCAACACCCATAATTTCCTCAACCAGCTTGATCTGTTGGACAAACTTTGGACCAATATCCAGGCTCAACAGGGGTAGAAACCATTCATAAAGCTGCCTGGCCTCGGTCCATTCACCGGCACACATTAAATCGTAAAGACGAACCGTTTCCCTTGGGAACGCCACCACCAGGCCAGCTACCCATCCGACGGCACCCAGTGAAAAACACTCGTAAGCCAAATCGTCAACACCGCAAAAGATGGCATAGCGGTCACCGGTTCTTCGCCGGATTTCCGGAACCCTGCGGGTATTGGCCGAGGATTCCTTGATAGCTACGAATTTCGGATTGCCTGCCAGTGCCTTGAAATCAGCAGGGCTCAGATCAGTGCCATAGGCCACCGGGTTGTTGTACAGCATGATCGGCACACCCGACGCCGCGGCAACCTCCTCCAGGTAGCTCATGGTTTCGCGTTGATCACTGGGATAACGCATCGGGGGTAACAACATGAAACCATCGATGCCCATAGCCTCTGCGCGGCCTGCGAAATAGCAGGCCTGGCGGGTATCGGATTCAGCAATACAAGCCAAAAGAGGAACACGGCCATTGACCTGCTTGATAAAAAACTCGGTTAACTGAAGTTTTTCATCCATATCCAGGGTCGGATTTTCACCCAGTGAGCCAAGAATAATCACTCCATGTACACCGGCTTCCAACTGAAACTCCAGGTGCTTGGCCATTGCATCCAGATCAAGGCTCATATCGGCCTTGAACTTGGTCGTTACTGCCGGGTAGACACCCTGCCATCTATCTGTATTCATTTATATTTCCATCCTGTTTAGTTAATATACATCTGATATATCAGAACCAGTATAGTCTTTTGAAGAATGGTTTTACAATAGCAATTTGTTTTGGTTTCTTACGCGTAGAAACCCGGTGATGGGGTTGACAGACTGCCGGTAACAACCGGATTCATTTGCGACCACAAAAAAGCCGGCAGAAGAATCTGCCGGCTTTACTTTGAACTGCGTAATTGGTCAGTTTTTTCGAATCTTGATCGCACCGTTGACAGTGTCAATGTTCAGCCTGGCACTGCCATTCCCGATTTTCCCGTTCAAATCACTACCGACAAAACCTTTATCTACTTCCAGACCGAAATCACCGGCATGAATACCGCCATTGAGTGTATCAGCACTGATTTCAACATCTGCGTTTTCAGGCAACTTGATCGTTACACGCCCATTGACGGTTTCGGCTTTCACACGTTGTTCATCTTCCAGCACCCTGAATACCGCATCAATGCTGCCATTGACCGTTGACAGACCTACATCACCTGCCAAGTCACTGATATCAAGATCACCGTTGACTGATTCGGCAACAACCTTGCCGGACACACCCGAGATGTTCACATTACCATTGACGGTGTCGACAGAATCAAGCTCGGTACCCTCCGGAACGATAACTTCATATTTGACTGAGCCGCTATTGCTGCCCCGGGAATACCAGTGATCTGATTCCCCAAGCTCTGTTTCCACAGTAATTTCATCGTCGGAGTGGGAAATTTCGATTTTAATTTTATCCAGATCTTTCTGATTATCCGCTTTCTTGATGGCAATAATCTCAACACTGTCGCCACTTCCGCCGGTAACGACAATTGAACCGTTCACATTGGAAATACTGAAACGACCGCCATCGTTAAGCTTGTATGAGAACGTCTCTTCTTCTGTCACGCTCGCAAACAGACTGCCGGAGGCCAGCAAAGCAATAGCGAATACAAATATTCTGGATTTCATGATGAGTTTCCTCTGAATTGTCTATAGTAATGTATACAGTGCATTTGATGCGATAAGCGTCAAAGAGGTTTAAACCGTTTTTTTTTAAATTAAGATAAAGTTTATTTTGTAATGCGTAATCAGGAACCCGACCAATGAATCAGAGAAAGCGCAAGACGAATTTACAGATCAGGCTTATCGAGAAAAATGATAATGCCGTGGTTGCGGATATCATCCGCCTGGTGATGACAGAGTTCCAGGCAGTTGGCTGTGGTTACTCAATTAATGACTCTGAAGTGGACAATATGCACGGCGCTTATGCACCGGAACGCCATGCCTTTTACGTGGTAGAACTTGATGGCCTGGTTTTGGGCTGTGGCGGATTTGGCCCATTGACGGATGCCGAAGAAGACACCTGTGAATTACGCAAAATGTATTTCAAGTCCGAGCTACGGGGACTGGGTGTGGGCACCCAACTGCTGAACCTGTGTCTTGAAGAAGCGACCAAAGCCGGTTTTCGGCATTGTTACCTGGAAACCCTGGATAACATGGAACAGGCCCGGCGTCTGTATGGCAAACACGGCTTCAAATACCTGGACAAGCCAATGGGAAACACCGGCCATACGCGCTGTGGTACCTGGATGGCGAGAAAGTTAATTTTTGAATAATCCGGAGCAAAAAATGAAAAGAAGAACCCTGGTCAAGGCAATCGGCACCGCCGGTATTGCAGCAAGTCTTCCCTTCCACGTGCTTGGCAACACAGGTGAAAAGAAAATGAAGGTGCTGTTTATGGGAGGAACCGGGTTTATCGGTCCGCACATGGTACGTGCACTGGTAGCTGCCGGGTACGACGTCACCCTGTTTAACAGGGGAAAGTCCAACCCGCACCTGTTTCCGGACCTGGCTAAAATCAAAGGCGATCGGCTAACAGATGACATCAGGCAAGTCTCCGGGCACGACTGGGATCTGATCGTGGATTCATCCTGCTATATTCCACGCGCCGTGGATATGCTGATGGACGCCGTTGATACCGATAAGGTGAAACAGTATGTATTTATTTCAACAATTTCAGTTTATGCCAGCTTTTCACAGGCCGGAATCACCGAAGAATCGCCACTGGAGCAAATGGACGAAGACCCTGAATCCGAGGACGTCAGCAAGTGGTACGGTGCCTTGAAGGTCCGCTGTGAGGAGCAGGCGGAAAAAGCATTGCCGGGACGGGTCACCAAGGTTCGTTGCGGGCTGATCATCGGGCCTGGTGACAAATCAGACCGCTTCACCTACTGGCCGGTCATGGCAGAGCAGAGTGACGAAATACTGGCACCGGGTAACGGGGACGACCCCCTGCAAACCATCGATGCCCGGGACCTGGCGGACTGGGTGGTTCACTGCATTGATCAAAAGCTGGTCGGACCGTTCAATTCCACCAACCCTGCAGGACTCTATACATTTGGTGACGTACTCAACATGTGCCGTGACGAACTCAACCCTGACCTGAAGCTGACCTGGGTACCTACAGAGTTCCTGAACACACAAAACCTGGAGGAAAGCGGCGGCTTACCGCTATGGGTGGGTGATAACGAAGAATACGCCGGTGTCTGGAAAGTGAATGCGGGGCTGGCTGCTTCCAAGGGTCTTAAAGCCCGGCCGCTGTCCGAGTCCATCAAGGACACCTGGGCATGGTGGTCGACATTACCCGCGGAAAGAACAGCAAAACTCAAAACGGGTTTATCTCCGGAGCGTCAGGCGGAAATACTGGCAGCCTGGCACGTAGCACAGAGTTCGTAATTATTTGACTCTGACCCATAACTGTCCTACTTAAATCGAAGTTGTGCAAGATCGTCTTAACTTTTCCCGGCTTCGCCTTCGCGGGGCGTGCGCTGGGGTGGGTAGTTACTACCGGGACTCGCTCAAGCACATCCTTGTGGCGCTCGAGACTCGGCTTCCCTGCCTCGTGCGGTCCCGGTAGTAACTACCCACCCCAGCTTCAGTCGAATGCCGTGCCGATCTGCCAGGTACCGTTGGACTTTCATTACCCACATAGCCGAGGTGGTGTGGTGACTTGTTTCAGGACCGTGCGAGACAGGCAAGGTGAGAGCGGGAACCGCTCGAGAGGGTGGCCTGGGCCAAAGTCGAGCCCGCGCCCCCATGGATGGGTTCACGGCATGTCCTGAAACAAGTCACCATACCACCTTGGCGCCCAGGCAAGTAACGAGCCCCTAATCCCGTCAATTTTCTATCAATGAGCAGGAAATAATGCCTCCGGCTTTTTCTCACCCATCATCTGCTGACGAACCAGTGGAATCGGCGGACCGCCGTAACTCAGGAACTCATCATGGAACTCACGCCAGGCAGTTCTGCCGCCACGTGTTGTTGCCCAGTCATCACGTAAGCGTTTGATCATCAATTTACCCATGGTGTAATTCAAATAGGCCGGATCATAGGTGCCGCGGGCGGCTTGCTGTATGGCCGTACCTTCGGCCTGGAAACCCTCTTCCATGAAAAACCGCTTTGAGTCTTCAACCGACCAGCCCTTTGTATGCAGCCCGATGGTCGACAGGAAACGGGCATTTCTTAACAGGGCGTTGCTGATCTGACCGATTCGCGTTTCGGCGTCTCCAGTACGAAATCCAGCCTCAATCATCATCTCTTCGGTGTAATGCGCCCAGCCTTCTGCAAAAGCGTAACCGACAAAAACCCGGCCATAGAAAAATGCCGCGCGGTTGGCGTGAAGAAAATTCAGAAAATGACCGGGCCAGACCTCGTGTACCGAGGTGAATAAAAGATCTGCTTCACCGGCAATATAATCAGCCTGTACTTCTTCGGACCAGGCAGGATTCGGTGGTGAAATGTAATAGACGGACGGTTGGTTCTTTTCCCACGGGCCTGGAATATTGATAAATGCGAAATTGGAACGCTGATAGGGTGGTGCCTCGTCGACCTTGGCCTCCTCGGTACCGGGGATACTGACCAGGTCCTCCTGTACGATAAATTTGCGTGTTTCTTCCAATTGCTGCCGTGCGCCATCAACCGAACCGTCTTTCGGTTTGTTTCCGGACATCTTTGCAAAACAGTTCTGGACACTGAGGCCCGGCGCAAACTCGGCACAGGCATCGTTCAAATTCTGCAGGTTACGCGCCATATCAGCCCGGCCGATGGCCTCAAGCTCTTCAAGAGATATATCAACGCGTTCGGTATCCCACAACATCGCCTTGAAAAGGTCGGGACCCAGGGCAAAGTCTTCTGTTGCGTTCGGCATATTGGATTTTAACCAGTCGGTGATACCCTGCATCGCGTCGATGGCGGCGGCATTTGCGCTGGCGAACTCCTTCTGCAGGTCTTCGTCTTCTACAGCGGCCCATACAGCGGGCACTTCATCACGAAAATAATCAGCATAACCACCGAATCCGTCTATTCCGAACTGAAGCCAGGTACGTGGCATCGGCATCGAGAGGTTTTCCCGAATTTGAGAAACAGCCTTGGGTACGTTCTTCAAATAGAGGGTAAAGGAACGCATGCGTTGTTCGAGTGAAGCATAATCCAGCGTGATATAGGGGCTGGGGTCCAGGGAGTCACCCATCCATCCAAAGTAAAACCCGGGGTTGCGAAAAGGTGACTGCGCCTTTTCTATCCAGAAAAGATCCTGGTCCACACGCGAAATGAGATATTCGCGCTGATACAGTTGCTCTGCACTCATCTGGTCATCGGCAAAGGCCATGGCCTCGTCACGCACCCGGTGCAGGCGAGCAATTTCTTTCTCAATACCGGCACGACTCCAGTCCGGGAGTTGTCCGTCATACTCATGACGTCCCTGAACCACCGCCCATTGTGGATGAGCCTCGATATGTGCCTCGATTTGTCGTGTGACAAATTTCTCCCAGGTCTCTGGTTGCTCAACCGCCACCTGCGGTTTCGCCGGGGGCTTAGGTTCTTCGGCCTTGTTACAGGCAGTAAGACCAAGCAGGGTGAAGCAGGTCAGCGATAAAAGTGCTCGCGTAAGAAAACTTGTCATATTGTGGTTCCGGATAAAATGAATCGGCCATGTTAACAGGTGAAGACCTGTAAGCGTGATAACAGGGAATAAGGCAAATAACCGCCTGAAGACCGCAGGCAGCGATCGGAGAGCAAAGGAACGCCACCTTCTAGAAGTCGTGCTCGTCCTCGAGGTGTTCTATAAAGGCTTCATTGTCGCCGTGCAGATCGAACTTGTGGATTAACTCATCGACCTTTAGCCACATTGCATCGGTCATTTCTGCGCCTGTCAAATTTGAAATAATATTGACCAGAACTTCCTTTTCGTTATCGTCAAATCGACCATCGGCAAGGCCAATATCAACGATCTTCTCCAGTTCCGGGACACTCATCATGCCGTCAGTCTTAAAGGCCTCGAAGGCACTTTGTTTCATTTCCTTCCAGTCGGAATTATCCATCTCAGATACCTCTTATATTCCGAAAAATGTCATTGCCTGTCAGTATTTATAACAGGTTTTGTGGGTCTGTTACCAGCAAGGTGTTTTCATCAGCCTGATTCCGGGGTTTGAAAACAAAAAGCCCCGCTCAATGCCAGGGCTTTTCCAACTCTTCAAACAGACCTACTTTACGCCATGCATCAGCTTATTAATCAAGGGTGCAAGTACCAGGTAAATAACACCGACAACCAGGCCGATCCAGAACAGTTGCATGTAAACACCCGAGTACTGGGTGATGGTTGCTGCAACGGTTTCTTCGCCGTGCCCACCACTATTGGTGCCGCCGGATGCAAGTGCAGCGATGATACCCGCCACGTATTGCGCCATGGCGATGGACAGGAACCAGCCACCCATGGCGAGTCCAACTTCTTTTTCATCGGCCAACTTGGTCACCATGCTGAGACCGATCGGTGACAGGCAAAGCTCACCGGTTGTGTGTAACAGGTAGGTCATTGCCAGGAAAATCCACGGTACAAGGCCAGCAGCGTTTGTCAGGTTGCCAATTGCAAACACCAGCAGGTAGAAGCCCAATGCGACCTGGATCAAACCCAGTGCAAACTTACGTGGAATGGACGGATTCATGTTCATCAGGTCCAGCTTCGGCCACAACATGGCAAATACCGGTGCGAAAATCAGGATGTACAACGGGTTCAGTGACTGGAAGACACCAAAACCACCGGCCTGCCAGGTTTCCATGGTGCCGTACATCGGCGTCACGAATTCGCGCGCAAAGAAATTCAAAGAGCTTCCGGCCTGCTCAAACAGCGCCCAGAAACAGGCGTTGGCAGCAAACAGGATGAGCATGGCAATGTAGCGATGCATTTGCACCTTGTTTTTCGCCCTGATACCGGCCAGGACAAAATAGGCGATGAGACCCAGCATGATGGCGACCAGCAGGTAACCGAGAATGGTACTTTCCGACAGCAGAAAGTAGACAATCCCGGCCAATACGATGGCACCCGCTCCGACCGCGAAAAACCGGCTCCAGCCTTCCTTGCCTTTTTCCGGCAAACCAACATGACCGAGAGACTTCTTGGCAACTTCCAGAAACAGGGTCGACAGGATCATGCCAATACCGGCTGCAAAGAAACCCCATTTAAGACCCCAGGTCGCGCCGATCCATGAAGCAGTGATGATCGGTGCAATCATCGCGCCGAGATTGATGCCCATGTAGAAGATAGTGAAACCCGAATCACGCCGGATATCATTCGGAGCATAAAGTTTGCCGATCATCGTCGAGATATTTGGCTTGAACAGGCCGTTACCGGAAACGATCAGGGAAAGGCCAACGAGGAACCAGGTAATATCCTCAATTAACAACACCATCAAGCCCGCGGCCATGATGATGGCACCCAGCAGGATGGATCTCTGGTAACCGAGAATTCGGTCAGCCACGTAGCCACCGGCGATACCGGTCGCATACACCAGTGCCGTATAGCCACCGTAAACCAGGCTGGCCTCGGCATTTGCCCCGGCACCGAGATGTGCAAAAAACGTGGTGGCTACGTAAACAGCCAGCACCGCCCGCATGCCGTAATAGGCAAAGCGTTCCCACATTTCGATATTGAATAATTGCCACAAGGCCTTGGGGTGGCCCATGAAGTCCCCTGCAGGTAAATCAGGCTGCAGGTTGCTAGCACCATCTGTTTGGTTGGTCACGTTTGAAGCTCCAAATCTGTTTTGAGTGATTGTTTTTGTGTTACCACGAATGTCCCCCGTGGCAAAAGTACGGCAAGCATACCACTGCCCGCACCCAACCGCATTCTCACAGATCACCTTTACACCAACATCGGTTGACGTGCGATAATCAGGTGATAATCATTATCAATACAAGGCCGAGGTCATGGATCAAAAACTAGCGCAGAATTTTATTGACGAAATGTGGATGGACTCCATCGTTCCCGAACTGGTGGAGTACATCAAGATTCCCAACAAATCACCCCACTTTGACGCTGACTGGCTTGAGCATGGCTACATGGAAGACGCCGTTCAGCAGATTTTCAGCTGGTGCAAGGCACAGGATGTCAAGGGCATGAGCCTGGATATCATCCGGCTGGAAGGCCGCACGCCATTGATATTCATCGAAATACCTGCCCAGGGCGACGTTGATGCAGACGACACCATCCTGATGTACGGCCACCTGGATAAACAACCCGAGATGACCGGCTGGGCCGATGGCCTGGGCCCCTGGATTCCCGTCATCAAGGATGGAAAGCTTTATGGCCGCGGTGGTGCGGACGACGGTTATGCAGCATACAGCTCACTGGCCGCCATCATGGCGGTGCAAAAACAGGGTCTGCCACATGCACGTATCGTGGTCATCATTGAAGCCTGTGAAGAATCCGGCAGCTATGACCTGCCGTTTTATATCGACCATCTGAAAGAACAAATAGGCACACCCTCACTGGTGATCTGCCTGGATTCCGGTGCCGGCAATTATGAGCAGCTTTGGCTGACGGTCTCGCTGCGCGGTATGGCTGCCGGAACCTTGCGGGCCGATGTGCTGAACGAAGGTGTACATTCCGGTTATGCATCGGGTGTTGTACCTTCCAGTTTCCGTATCCTGAGGCAACTGATGAGCAGGCTCGAAGATGAAAAAACCGGTACGGTCATATTGAAGGACCTGTACGCGCCGATTCCGGAACAACGGATGGAGCAAACCCGTGCCATGGCCGAAGCGCTCGGCGATAGCATCTGGCAAGCCTATCCTTTTACCGACGGCGTTGAACCCATGGCAGCCAACAATGTGGAGCGCATTCTGAATCGCACGTGGCGCCCGGCTTTATCGTACACCGGTATTGGCGGTATGCCCGAGCTGGATTCCGCCGGTAACGTGCTGCGGCCTTATACGGCATTGAAGCTTTCAATGCGATTACCGGCAACCGTGGACGGGGAAACGGCAAGTGAAGTCCTGAAGGAGGCACTTGAAGCCGATCCGCCTTCCAATGCAAAAGTCAGCTTCGAGCCTGATCACGCGGCAACCGGCTGGAACGCACCGGAGATAGCGCCCTGGTTACACGCTTCACTGGAAAAAGGATCGCAGGCCAGCTACGGCCGTGGTGTGATGTACATGGGTGAAGGCGGCACGATTCCATTCATGGCTATGCTGGGTGATTTTTTCCCCGAGGCACAATTCATGATCACCGGCGTGCTGGGCCCGAAATCCAACGCACATGGACCGAATGAGTTTTTGCATATTCCATTTGCACGTAAACTCACAACCTGTGTTGCCCAAGTCATCGTCGATCATTGCCAACGGTAGAATAGCCCGCAAATTGCATCAGTATCCCGGCCCTGGCTTGTCCATGCACGACTGGACTTGAGCTTCCTTCACCCCATAGCGTTGCTATGAGGATCAGGGTAGCTGCCAGATTTAGTTTTCGGATGTGTCCAGATCGGCCCGCAGAACCTGTTCGAGGTCCTCAAGGTTCTGACGAACACGTATACCATATTCATGGTCATCTCCCCATACTTCCGAGAGTTTGTACATACCTTCGGTATCATGTATGTCGAATCTCGCGGCCATGCGTTTCGCCCGTTCATCACTGTGACCCAGTAGTCTGAGCGCCTCTTCACCCATCGCAAGTGCTGATCCAAATGTTTCACGCGAGATGAAGTCTGCACCGGCGTGGATCAATTCGTAGGCATGCGTGCGGTCAAAGGCACGGACCAGGATTTTCAGCCCGGGGAACTGCATCCGGACACTATGGATCATGTGGATGGCTTTCTGCCGGTCATCAATGGCGATGACCAGCAAGCGCGCTCGTTCGGCACCGGCTGCCCTTAACAGCTCGACATTGGCTGCGTCACCGTAAAATACTTTATTGCCATAACGACCGCTAAGCTCTATCTGACCGGCGTCATGATCCAACAGGGTTGATTCGAACCCACTGGCTTTAAGCAGACGTGAGACCACCTGTCCGAAGCGCCCGAATCCGGCAACGATCACAGGGGTTTCGCCATCATCAATTTCGTCTTCCTCACGCTCGGTGCAAGTACCGACAAGACGCGGTTGAACTACCTTTTCAAAAAAGATAATGGCAACGGGTGTCAACACCATGGAAAGCACAACGACCAGGATCAGTTGATTGGCAATTTCAAAATTCAACGCGTTGCTCTGTAATGCAAATGACACCAGCAGGAAGGCAAACTCACCACCCTGCGCAAGCAGGAAACCAAACATCAGGTTATCGGCGGTCTGTAACTTGAAAGCACGGCCAAGAACAATTAGAACAACGAACTTCAGGACCATCAGGCCCACCACCAGGCCGAGGATCCGGACCGGCTCAGACAGCATCATCTGCAGGTCGATACTCGCACCCACGGCAATAAAAAACAGACCCAGCAACAAGCCCTTAAAGGGCTCGATACTGATTTCTAGTTCGTGCCGGAATTCACTGTCTGCCATAACCACACCGGCAACAAAGGTACCCAAAGCCGGTGACAGGCCCACGGCTCCCATTGCCAGAGTAATTAAAACGATCAACAAAAAGGCGGTTGCGATGAAAATCTCACCACTGCGTGTTTTTGCGATGTAACGAAAAACCGGCCGCGTCAGGACCCTGCCAGCAACCACGATCCCCGCCACCACACCCAGTACCGACAGGGCTCTCAACCATCGTGGCTGCTCTGTTTCAAGTGCGTTTGCTGCATGCTGCAGTGCCTGTGGGTCATCCATGAATATCGGCAGGGAAAGGAACGGTATGGCTGCCAGCATAAAAATGACCGCGACATCCTGAAACAGCAGTACTGAAAAACCACTCTGGCCGGCGACGGTTTTCATCCAGCCTTTCTCGTCGAGTGTCTGCAGCACAATTGCAGTCGAAGACATCGAGAATACCAGGCCAATGACCACGGCCGTTTGCCACTCAAAACCCGAAAAAGTACATAGCAAAGCTATGATGAGCGCGGTGACAACAACCTGCAGACCACCCAGCCCGACAATCGGCACACGCATACGCCATAAAACAGAAGGTTGCAGCTCAAGACCAACAAGGAATAGCATCAGGACCACACCAAACTCGGCAAAGTGCATGACATCCTGACCTTCCTCGCCAACCAGTCCTAACAGGTTCGGGCCAATGATGAGTCCTGCCAGCAGGTAACCAAGCGCGGAACCTAATCCGAGGCGTTTTGCTATTGGAACAGCGATGACGGCTGCTGCAAGATACACAAATGCCTGCATGAAAAAGCTGTCTGCCATCGGGTTGTCTCCTTTCAGGGTTTATATTGTTTATGCTGAGTGTATCAACAAGTTTCCCGGTTCTTATTTCGCACAGTTATGCGATTGCATGCAGGGGTGGCTGTCATCACCGCGTTCTATCTGAAATGTTGTATGTGAAATTTTAAACCTGTCCTTCAACTGTGACGCAAGGTGATGTAAAAACTCATCATCTTCCGGTGGCTCCGGCATCAGCAAATGTGCTGTCAAAGCGGTTTCTGTCGTGCTGATGGGCCAGATATGCAGATCATGCATGTCTTCAACACCCGGTTGAATGGATAACCAGGCGCGAATCTCGTTTGGATCCATACCGCGGGGCACCGCATCAACCGCCAGGTTAAGCGAATCACGCAACAGACCCCAGGTAGACCAGAAAATCACCACTGCGATCAACAGGCTGCTCATTGGATCAAACCATTTCAGTCCGAATTTCCAGATCACAAATCCCGAGACAACCACACCGAGCGATACCAGCGCATCGGCCGCCATGTGCAAGTACGCACCACGTATGTTGAGATCATGATCCTTTCCCGACACAAAGAACCAGGCGGTGACTGAATTGATGACAACGCCAATACCGGCCACGATCATGATGGTCTGACCGACAGGTTCTGAAGGTGTGACAAAGCGGTTGACGGCTTCCCAGCTGATAAGCACCACGGCCGCCAGCAATAGCAGACCACTAAACATGGAAGCCAGTATCGTGGCACGCGAATAACCGTAGGTCCGTCGTAGCGAAGGTTGTAGACCGGCCAGGTAATTCGCTCCCCACGCCAGTAACAGGCCCAACACATCGCTCAGGTTGTGGCCCGCATCGGTAATCAGTGCCAGCGAATCTGCAACTACACCATAGAAAACCTCGATCACCACGAAAATAACATTGAGTGCCACACCAACAGCAAAGGCCCGGTTGTAGTCCGGTGATGCATGATGATGGTGGTGTGTCTCCCGGTTCATTCTTTGTATTATTTCCTTTCTCGACGCCATTGAGTGATATGTATCAAATACACTGCAAATCATACTTGAACTGGTCACTCCATGGTTGGACAATGCACTACTCGGAGATAAACCTGCAAAACGGAAGTAAGCGAAATGGGTACGAAATACAAGATTTGGTTCAACGGTGAAATGCGCAATTTTGAAGACTGTACCGTACACGTCCTGAGTCATGCTCTGCATTACGGTTCATCGGTATTTGAAGGAATTCGCGCCTATAAAACACCACAGGGTCCGGCATTTTTCCGGCTGGATGATCACTTGAAGCGTTTATATTACTCGGCAGCCATTTACCGGATTCCTATCCGTTACAGTTTTGAAGAACTCCGTGATGCCTGTTTTGAAGCAGTACGCAGCACCGGGCTGGAAAGTGCCTATATAAGACCGCTGGTCGCACGTGGCGCCGTCGGACTGGGCGTGATTCCCAAGGATATGAATTCGGTCGATGTGTCTATTATGGTCGACTCCTGGGGCGCGTACCTGGGTGAAGAGGGTCTTAAGAACGGCATCAGGGCCTGTATCACCTCGTGGCAACGTATTGCACCAAACACCATTCCAACCGGCGCCAAGGCGGGTGGTAATTACCTGTCCAGCCAGTTAATTGGCTTTGAAGCCAAGGACCGTGGTTTTGATGAAGGTATCGCGCTTGGCCACGACGGCTTACTTAGCGAGGGTGCAGGCGAAAACCTGTTTCTGGTTAAGAACGGCAGAATCCTGACTCCACCGGCCTCCGCTTCTATCCTGAGCGGTATTACCCGTGATTCCGCTTTCGCATTGGCAGCCGACCTGGGTGTTGAAGTGACCGAGCAAACCTTGTCACGCGAACAACTCTACGGCGCCGACGAAGCCTTTTTTACGGGTACTGCAGTTGAGGTAACACCGATACGCCAGATTGACCACATCACCATCGGTAACGGTGGTTGCGGTCCGTTGACAAAACGTATTCAAGCAGCATTTTTCGGGCTTTTCACCGGTGAAACAGAGGATAAGCGTAACTGGTTAAGTCACCTTTAGCCCGAATATTTCAGCAAGGCGGACGACAAAATGACATATATTTCTTTTATTCAAGGATATTTAGGCCATCTGGCTGTTTCAATTAGTTACAGTTTGTCCTGTCCGGGTTAGCCCGGGTGACAGTTTTTGACTGACAAAAATTGTCAGTTGTATAACAGATAGCGTCCAACTATTTATTTTCCGCACCCCACACAAGATACCTGAAATCAGGTATCTTGTTATTTTTAAACACCTTTACTGCACTCTCCTTCGCTTGGCATATAAATTGCATAATAAAGGGGGAAGGTTATCGTTTCAGACAGTCACCTTCTTCTTGAACCATACAAATTATGGACAAGGATGTTTGTCACCGCCTGTGACGGAGTTGTGCCAACGACAACTTGCGGAAGGGTTGTACCAACGACAGCCACTGAAGACGTCAGACCCAGGGAAAATGGGTCGTTACGGGATGAAGTTATGAGCTTGGGGGACCAGCACGGGGGATCAACACGCCAACGGGGGTTAGCATGATGATCTTAAAATAGGGGGAGTGTGGGCTACAGGGCTTAAACCACCAATTGTCCACCAGGAAAAGAGACCCGTTCAGTACGGGTCTTTTTTTTGTCAAAAATTGTCAGTTGTATGACGAATAGCGTCCAACTATTTATTTTCCGCACCCCACACAAGATACCTGAAATCGGCTATCTTGTTGTTTTTATACATCTTTGATGCACTCTTGCTTGCTTGGCATAATAATTGCATTATAAAGGGGGAAGATTATCGTTTCACACAATAATCTTCTTCTTGAACCATACAAATTATGGACAAGGATGTTTGTCACCGCCTGTGACGGAGTTGTGCCAACGACAACTTGCGGAAGGGTTGTACCAACGACAGCCACTGAAGACGTCAGACCCAGGGAAATGAGTCGTTACGGGATGAAGTTATGAGCTTGGGGGACAAGCGAGGGTGATCAAAGTGCCAATGGGGGTTGGCATGATGATCAAAAATAGGGGGGTGTGGGCTACACGGCTTAAACCACCAGTCGCCCACCAGGAAAAAAGACCCGTTCAGTACGGGTCTTTTTTTTTGCCTGCGAAAAGTGTTTCCCTTCAAAAGGGAATCAGCGTATAGCCTTCTGACTGCAAGCGCACATGCGCCGTCATTGCTGAAAGCGCGAGGCTCACTGCAGGGTTAAGTTCCCCTACCTCAAACCCGCGATAGGCTGCCGTCTGGCCACACAGGTAAATTTTAACGCCAGCCTTTTGTAAGGCAGCTAACATCGCCGTGTTTGGATTTGGTGTTTCAAAGCGGGTCTGGTATGCCGCATCATTTAACAGGTCTTTTCCTGCGGAACCATGCACGACAATCGCAAATTCGATATTCCCGGGGTCAATCCCATTTTTCGCATGCAAGTTAAGAAAACGAGCGGCAGACTCAATACGGCGGTTCAGGTCATCGCTGAATTCCTCCGTTGCGGAGACATCCATCGATACTTTGTACTGTGTATCTTTCTTAAGGTTCAGTGCACCTGCGGGTACGTCATAAACCGGCCCATACGCCTCGATCACCGGTCCGGTCTTTGGTTCAAGCGCAAAGACCTGGCCCACCAGAAACGATGCGACTACCAATCCGGATAGTTTTCTAAACAGCATTAGCGGTTCCTCTGAAAAACGTTTTTGAAAAGATTCGGACAGAAAATCGAAAACCCAATAGGTCCTCAGGAGCCGACATAGTCGGTAATGATATATCCACCGGATTTCTTATCATGCTCCAGCGTGACCATTTTTGCTTCTTTCATCTGCTCCAGCAACTCGCTGAATGATCGAAATCCATGGTAACGCTCGTTGAAACCGGGTTTGCGTCTTTTTAGTGTTTGCTTGACCATTGAACCCCAGACTTTTTCCTCGGGATCACGTTCACTGAATAGATCATCGAGGGTCTCAAGCACCCACTCATAAGCCTGTTCCGCCCGCCGCTGGCCTTTACCCCGGCCAGCCGGGGCCTCCTCTGCACCTTCCTTCCTGTCATTGGTCTTTTTCTTAACAGGCTTTCGGCGTTCAGTCTGGCGAACGATATCATCGTAATAGATGAACTCGTCACAATTGGCTATCAGCAGGTTGGAGGTTGATTCTTTTACCCCGACTCCGATAACGATCTTATTGTTCTCACGGAGCTTGGAAACCAGTGGAGAAAAATCTGAATCACCCGATATCACCACGAAGGTATCGACATGGGACTTGGTATAACAAAGGTCAAGCGCATCAACCACCATGCGAATATCCGCCGAATTTTTGCCGGATTGGCGTACATGCGGAATTTCGATCAGCTCGAAAGAAGCCTCATGCATGTCTGCCTTGAAGTCCTTATAGCGATCCCAGTCACAATAGGCTTTCTTGACCACGATATTGCCTTTAACCAGGAGGCGTTCCAGTACTTCCATAATGTCAAAACGCGCGTATTGCGCGTCACGCACGCCGAGTGCAATGTTTTCAAAATCGCAATACAGCGCCAGGTTGGTTGTCTTGTTGGTCATGGAGAATTAAACCTTGGCTTGGATGATTCATTCTACTGCCAAACGGGAAAACTCAAAAGGGTGAATGTGATGTATCCCGGCTTTTAACCATTCCATTTGAAAGCGTCCATGCAAAATGGGGTCGAAGCGTCTCATCCTGCGAAGAGAAATAAATTCCGCACATTCATCATCAGGAAAAGGTACTCTGGCCTCATAGAGCCGCACAGAATCAGCCCATGCAACAAACAAACGATATTCTCACACCTTATTACCGCCTGGATCCGGAAGAGTTAATCAAGGTGGTTGAGTCAGTTGGTCTGCTGTGTGACGGGCGTTTGCTGGCTCTGAACAGTTATGAAAACCGCGTCTACCAGGTGGGAATTGAGGATGCGGAACCACTGATCACGAAGGTCTACCGGCCGGGCCGATGGACCAATGAACAAATCCTTGAAGAGCACACCTTCGCTCTCGAAATCGCGGATGCGGAGATACCGCTGATACCGCCAATGGTCATCAATGGGCAGACCCTGCACGAACATGACGGTTTCAGATTTGCGATGTTCGAACGGCGCGGCGGACATGGGCCGGAATTGGATAGAAAGGACACCCGTGTCTGGCTGGGTCGTTTACTGGGACGTATGCATGCGGTGGGTGCTGAAAAGTCATTCACCTCACGTCCTGAATTGACTATCACGAACTTTGGTCACGAGCCTGTCCGCGAGTTGCTTGAAGGACAATGGCTACCACCGCACCTGGAAACTGCGTTCTCCAGCCTGGCTGACGATTTGCTGATCTCAATCAAGGCCTCTTTCGAACGCGCGGGAACCATCAGCAAAATTCGCCTTCATGGTGATTGTCATCCCGGCAACATCCTGTGGCGGGACGGGCCGCTTTTTGTCGATCTTGATGACTGCAGAAGCGGTCCGGCCATCCAGGACCTGTGGATGCTGCTATCGGGTGAAAGTTACGAAATGGCGGAACAGATGAAAGACGTGCTGGAGGGCTATACACAGTTTCACCACTTTAACCTGCGTGAATTAAACCTGGTTGAAGCCTTGCGCACCTTGCGTATGTTGCACCATGCCGCGTGGCTGGCAAAACGCTGGCAGGATCCGGCTTTCCCCATTGCTTTTCCATGGTTCGGCGAGCCCCGTTACTGGGAAGACCTAGTGCTTGGTCTGCGGGAACAACTGGGCCGGATGCAGGAAGAGCCGATACAAATACCTATCTAGCGCTCTTCCTCATGCGCCGTATTCCAACCAGAAACCAATGAATTGTTAATAGTGGGGCGGGGTTTCATCCTGGGGCATTGCTCCGGGGGAAGTATCGCCAATCTCCTTCAGCCGTTCGCTTATGCGGCCGAACTGGTGTTTTAGTTCAAGAATTTCACGATCCTGTTTTGCTACCGTGATGTTCAGACTGTCGATTAATCCATCCTGGAAAGTAAGCTGGCTTTCCAGTTCGTCGATACGTCTTTCAAGGCTTTGTGTTGAGCCGCTCACTCACTTTCTTCCGGCATTTTTTCAGGTGGTTCCCATAACTCGACGCGGTTGCCGTCCGGATCGATAAACCAGCCGAAACGACCAAAGTCATGCTCCTCTTTCGCAGGAATAACTTTGCCACCTGCGGCACTCACATTGGCCAGGGCGGCATCCAGATCATCCACCACCAGGTTGATCATGTATGACTGGCGCTTGCCTCCAAAATACTCCGTGTCCCGGGCAAATATGCTCCACACCGTAAAAGCATTCGCCGGCATGGCTTCCGGAGAAAAACTGGTGCCATGTGTTGCGCCCCAGGATTCGGTTTCAAACCCCAGCGTTTCACTGTACCAGGCGGCAAGCCGACCCGGATCAGGCGAGCGGAAAAACACGCCTCCGACACCTAAAACCCTGCCTTTCACTTCACTGGTCATGCGCTGGCGCTCCCTTTCAAAACGTCGCTATAGATACTTAATGATACATCATGGCATATTCAACAGGGTCTGCCTGCTCTTACCCGAGCAATGTAAGCAGATTCCTTTAATCCCAAGCCGGTCCGGTTGTTTTTTCTTATGCAGACCCCACTTCGTTAATCTGCAAACACAGGAAAAAGATTATGAGTCAAATGGATAACAGCCAGGATATCACCATGGACGCTTCTGCGATTACCCGTGAAGAAGTCTACACCGACAGCCGAATTGGCTCGATCCGCAAAATGATCCCGGTGACACTTGATGGTGAGTTGGACAGCAGCCGGCCGGTACAGTTTTTCGGATCAACGCAAATCATGACCCCCGGGGGTGCCTTACCGCTGTCATTCGAGATCGAAAGCGACTCACTGGAAGGTGCGGTCGCCGGATTTGGCGACGCAGCAAAAATTGCAGTGGAACGTACCATGGAAGAGCTGAAAGAAATGCAGCGCCAGCAGGCGTCCTCCATCGTTGTACCCGGCAGAGAAAACAATAAGATTCAAATGCCCTGATTTCGATCTGCCCGTTTCGAAATAATTCAATTAGAATGTTACCGGTATGCACTTGGATACCGGTGGCACTATGTTCAACTCTCTCACCTTTCACGGCTTTCGCCTGATTCTTATGGCTGGCTTGCTAACCTGTTCAGTCTCGGGCTTCGCCCAGGACGATCTGATCTGGAATTCACTGGACCCCGATAACACGGTCTACCTGGATTTACAGGAAGGCATCGTGGTCATTCAGTTAAATCCGGCGTTTGCCCCGAAGACTGTCAAACATGTCAAGGAGTTGCTGGAAGATCAGTTTTACCGGGGAATGAGTTTCTACCGGGTCATTGACGGTTTTGTCGCACAGGGCGGAGACGAAAGTGATTTAGATGGAACCCCGACTGCGAAACCATTAAAAGCTGAATTCGAAATTGACTGGCCACTTAAACCGGCGGACAAGGAAAAGGCTGAAAACTGGACACCCATGTCATGGACCCCGGTTCAGGAGGACGACATGTTTGCCGCATACACCGGGTTTGTCGACGGTTTTCCCACAGCACGCGATGACAAAAAAGCCGGCAAAGTATGGCTGACCCATTGCCCCGGCACTGTCGCCATGGCACGCAATGAAGACCCCGATAGCGGCGGCACCGATTTTTATATTGTCATCGGACAGGCGCCACGTTACCTCGACCGCAATCTGACAGTATTTGGCCGGGTGGTCTGGGGCATGGATGTTGTACAGCGCATCAAACGTGGTCCCGCCCTTGAAGACGGCATCATTGAAAAGGACCTCGAACGCAGCTGGATCAAGAATATGCGCCTGGTTTCCTCGATTGATTCAGACCAGCGTATGGATATATATGTGGCCGATACCAACAGCGATGGATTCAAAAAAATGCTCAAAGATCGCCGCAACCGCAAAGAGAAATTTTTCCATCACAAACCACCTAAAGTGCTGGATATCTGCCAGGTTCCGATTCCTGCGCGATTAGAAAAGTCTTACATCATCCGCCGTTAAAAGAGCAGGGCTGGTTTACCGGAAATTCGGTAGCGATTAAGTTGTAACCAGTCATTGGCGACGGGGGCAACCCCGTCGCTTGTGCATGATCGCGTGCTCAGCTTTTTTCATCCGTGACGATCTGGTACAAAGCATTTAACAGCCTGATGGCATCTTTACTCGCCATGTAAGTCAACTTGCTGAAATCCACCAGTGTATCGCCATAGCCGGTTAACGAGGCCTCGGTACCGAACGTATTTCGAACCAGGACGATCGCTTCTTTCTTGACAGTCTTTTTACTGCCCCAGTAGTCCTTCAGACCAATCATCACACTCTCCGGCGACATGGCCAGGCGAAAAACGAAGGGCTGTGATTTCAAACTGACGATGGTGCCAATCTGACGGCGATTATGGACCAGGGTCACATAACGGGGACCGGCACGGTGGTACCTGATCTCGGTACCCAGGTACCAGATCGATTTTTTAAAGACATTTTCAAGGAAGGTGTCGACCAATGGACTGGAGTCGACATTGTTTTCATGTATTCGCCGTACGATCCACTCACGTGGCCGTTCACGGGATTCTATATTGGTCATTTTCGCCAACTCCATGACCTTCAGAACCGGGCGCAATTCCTTGCTGTCTATCTGGCCATCGCCATTGACGTCAAGCAGACTGAAAAGCGTGTCGAAATAGGCGGAAATTGCGTTCTTGACCAACTCTTTATCGGGTGAGCGTTCAAACAGGTTGGCCGCTTCCGGCAAAGTATCAAGAAACTCCCAACTCTGCAGACTGGTTACTGAACCCACGGAAGGGTCACGAATAAAATATTGAAATAATTCCGGCCATGCAATCTGCATACTGACCAGGGCAAACAGGATCTTGCACTCCGCGTCAGTGGTTTCCCGCCCGGCATTGTGGCTATGAATACGCTCAAGCAGGTTCATATAATTCACCACACGTTTGATTCCACGTGGATTACGCCCGACCGTAAAGCGGGTGATATCAAGAAAAAACAGCCTGCTGTCAACATCACAGCCGTCTTCGTCAATGCAGTGCAGACCGGCCTTGTTCAGAAGATCAATGATGTATTCATCGAGTTGGTATGAGGTCGTTGGTACGACAAAGGGCAACTGGATCATTTTGTCGAAAAATGCCTTGCCGCTGGTTTTTTGCAAGTCCCGGCCCAGCTTTTCAATCATTCCCCGCTGCACCACTTCATAATCCAGCGTCATGACAAACACACAACCCGGTACATCAATAAAGTTCTTGATGGCCTCCAGCAACTCCATCGCCCTGGCCGGACGGATACGGTCCAGGTCATCAACAAAAATGACGACGCGCCGAGCATCGCCACTTTGGGTCCAGAGAGATACCAGCTTTTCAAATTCGGACTTGAATACCAGCATCTGGCCGGAAATATCGATATATGAATTTCCGTCCTGAAACGCACTGGTTTTACCTTGCCCCAGTTCCCTGACCTCCTGCATGACGGTGACGAGCCTGTGACTCGCAGCTTCAAGGCACAGTTTCAATTTTGCCGGTTCAATACCTGCCTCCTGCTCGAGCGCCTGCCCGAGTTGCTGGGTCAGGGCATAAAGACAGGCTGCGGCCATATAATCACTTTGATCAAATTGGGAATAGGGCCAACTGTCCAGGCTGATGGTTTTGCAGAGGCTGGCGTCAAGCAATCCGGATTGCTGACCATCCCCGCTTCCGCGCAACATGTTCATCAGGCTGGTGCGTCCAATACCCCAGTCACCCTGGATACCAATACTCATCGGCGATTCACATTCGTGAATGAAATCACGCATGGCTTCAGCGTAGGGGAGCAGGTTTAGTGTGTCAGCTTTACGCGCCTCATCGCCTTGTTCGAGGTTTGAAGTAAACCTGAGAGGTGCTTCACGTAAGGTGACATCTTTCATTTTTTATACCCTGTGCTGTTTGGACGCCTGACAGGCATAGTTTAACCCGTCTGAATAAATTTGCAGACTTAGGTGAAGCACCCATGGATAAAAGTGGCAATGTCATCCCGGAATTTGCTTTGCAAATTCCGGGATGACGGTGCGACAAATTAAATTGTGCGGTTTTTAGGTCTCACCGAATTGCAGATTTGCCAACTTGGCGTATAGCTCACTGCTTTGCATCAGTTCATCATGATTGCCGATAGCGGCAATACGGCCGGCATCCATAACGACAATACGATCAACCTTCTTAACCGTTGCCAGACGGTGTGCAATCACCAGGGTGGTGCGGTTTTTCATCAGGCCTTCCAGCGCCATCTGCACCAGGCGCTCGCTCTCGGCGTCCAGGGAACTGGTCGCCTCATCCAGTAACAGGATAGGAGGATCTTTCAGAATCGCACGTGCGATGGCCACACGCTGACGCTGACCACCGGACAGGCGCGTTCCGCGCTCACCCAGGAAGGTGTCAAAACCATCCGGTAGTGCATTGATAAACTCATCGGCCGCCGCTGCGACTGCTGCCTGTTCGACCGCAAAATCATCCGCATCGGGTTTGCCATAACGGATATTCTCCCGGGCGCTGTCACCAAACAGCACCGTTTCCTGTGGTACAAGTCCAATCTGTTGTCTTAAAGCAGTCGGTGAAAGTTGCGCAATATCAATGCCGTCGATTTCAATATGACCCGCTTGCGGATCATAGAACCGGAGCAGCATCTGGAAACTGGTACTTTTCCCGGCACCTGAGGGGCCCACGAAAGCGACCGTCTCACCCGGCTGGATATCCAGCGAAAAATCTTCCAGTGCCGGCGTGTCAGGTCTTGAAGGGTAGTTAAACTTCAGGTTCTTGAAAGAAATAGAGCCACTGGCACGACCGGGCAGGACTGCGGGATTATCCGGCGCACGGATGGCAGGTGTCGCCACCAGTAACTCCGATAGCCTTTCCATGGCCCCAGCACCACGTTGAACCTCACCCCACACCTCACTCAAACCGGCGGCAGAGGAGCCAACGAACATCGAGTACATCAAAAACTGTGCCAATTCACCACCGCTCATTGAGCCGGCCAAAACCGCCCGTGAACCTGTCCACAGGATGATCGTGATCGCGCCAAACACCAGCATGATTCCAAGCGCTGTCAAAAACGCGCGCGTGCGCACACGCTTGATGCCTGCTTTAAAGCTCTCTGCAACCGCGTCGCTGTAACGCTCACTCTGCAACGGCTCAAGTGTGAAAGCCTGCACGGTCTGAATGGCATTGAGTGTCTCATCCGCCAGACCGCTTGTATCAGCTACCCGGTCTTGCGTCGTACGGGACTGACGCCTGATACGACGCCCGACAATGATCATCGGCACAATCACCACCGGAATACCCATCATGATATAGATGGTTAGCTGCACGCTGGTCAGAGCCAGCATCACCAGGCCACCCAACAGGTTGACCGTGGTACGCAATGCGATTGAAAGACTGACGCCTGAAACGCTTTGCACCAGCGTGGTATCGGTTGTCAATCGCGACAGCACCTCACCGGTACGTGTGGTTTCAAAGAAGGTGGGGTCCATACGTATAACCCGGTCATAAACCTCGGTACGGATATCCGCCACCACCCGCTCACCCAGCCATGAAACCAGGTAATACCGCAGTGCAGCAAAACCGCCAAAGGCTGCCGCAGCCGCAAAAAACCAACCAAAATAGCGGTTGATGGTACCCACATCATTGGCGGCAAACCCATTATCAATCAGGTACCGCAATGCAACCGGCAGGGCCAGCAAAGCTGCAGATGCCACCAGCAACGAAATAAATGCCGCAATCAGGGTACCGCGATAAGCGAGGATAAATGGAACCAGCGTTTTTAACGGTTTGAGTGAACTGCCCTTGGGGCGCTCGGTGGAATTCTTTTCAGCCATCCAATGTAGATGGGGTTATTCAGCTGGCTTTAAAGGAAGTCGACCTCACAAAAGCCACCTGACTGCAGCAGGTATTACCCATAGCCCCGCGATCGAAGCCACCGCGCTTACAACCCTCTAATCGTCTGCTCTCGCATTTTGAATTTCTGAATCTTACCGGTCACCGTCATCGGAAACTCATCGACAATGACAAAATACTTGGGCACCTTGTAATAGGCAATCTGTTCATTACAGTACCGCCGTATTTCATCGGCATCCGCTGTTTCGCCATCATTCAACCTGATCCAGGCGACAACAGCCTCGCCATACTTTTCATCCGGTATGCCAAAAACAGCCGCCTCCTGAATTTTTGGATGCTGGAACAGGTACTCCTCGATCTCACGCGGATAAATATTTTCACCACCACGGATGATCATGTCTTTAACCCGCCCGACGATATCGCAATAGCCTTCATCATCAATAACAGCAAGGTCACCGGTATGCATCCAGCCCGCCCTGTCGATATCTTTTTTGGTTTTATCATCCTCGCCCCAGTAACCCAGCATGACGCTGTACCCGCGGGTGCAAAGTTCACCCGAAGTGCCCCTGGGAACCACATGGCCATTTTCGTCGACGATCTTGACCTGAACATGTGGATGAATGCGTCCAACCGTTGCCACACGTTTTTCAAGCGGATCGTTGGTAGCGCTTTGAAAACTGACCGGACTGGTCTCGGTCATGCCATAGGCAATGGTCACCTGGGTCATATTCATTTTACTGATGATCTTGCGCATGACTTCAATCGGGCAGGGTGCACCTGCCATGATGCCGGTCCTCAGGTGACCGAAGTCAAAGCTCTCGAAATCCGGATGCTCCAGTTCTGCAATAAACATGGTCGGCACACCGTGCAGGGCCGTACAGGCTTCCTCGCTCACCGCTTCGAGTACGGCGAGTGGTTCAAAAGCCTCGGATGGAAATATCATTGTCGAGCCATGGCTGACACTTGCCAACACACCCAGCACCATGCCAAAACAGTGATAAAGCGGCACCGGGATACAGAGGCGGTCCTCAGGGGTAAACCCCATCGCCTCACCCGAAAAGTATCCGTTATTCAGGATGTTAAAATGCGTCAGCGTTGCACCCTTGGGCAATCCGGTCGTACCGCTGGTGAACTGGATATTGATGGCATCGTCGGGTTGGTTCAGACGCGCACGCGCTTTCAACTGATCGTCTGCATCTGCCGGTGCCATCGCCGCGATGTCATCAAAACGGAACATACCGGCAACCGGTTCATCACTGATAACAATCAATGATCGAAGAGCAGGCAAAGCAGAAAGGTTCAATTGACCGGGCCGGGACGTTTTGATGGCAGGCGCGATATCAAGCAACACCCCGATGTAATGACTGCTTTTGAACTCAGGTGCCAGAATCAACGCCTTACAGTCAACCTTGTTGAGCGTGTAGATGAGCTCGGCTTTGCGATAGGCCGGGTTGATATTGACAAGTATCAAACCAGCTTTGGCCGTGGCGAACTGTGCAATAAGCCATTCGATATTATTGGGTGACCAGATTCCGATCCGGTCACCTCTTTGCAGATCCAGCGCCAGCAAGCCGGCAGCAAAGGCGTCAATCGCCGCAGCCAGCTGCCGGTAGGACCAGCGGATACCCTGGTGGCGCACAACAATGGCTTCATTTTCACCCCATTGTTCAACCGCATGGTCAAGGGCATCGCCAATCGTCTGGTAAATGAGTGGGTGATCACTGGTACCACAGACAAAGCTCGTACTTGATTTCACTGTTGATTTTCCTTTGATAATTTCGCCAGGATGTCAGCGGAAGCGCCCCAGTCCTTAAGAACCTGATACAGGTCGGATCGCGCAGGACCGGCTGCGCTGCTTATTTTTGATTCGGTACGTGAGAACCGGGGAGCCGGTGCGGGTTGCGTAATGCCGTCGATACTGACGAAGGTCTTACGCGCCGCGTTATGTGGATGCGAAGTCACTTCCGACATATCCAGAATAGGCGTACAGCAGGTTTCTGTGCCTTCAAGAATTTCGCACCACTCATCACGCGTCCTGGTTTCAAACACGGCCTGGAGCTCTTGCCTTACATCGTCCCACTGTGACTGATCATGCTGGCTGGCGGGATCGACTTCATCCAAACCAAGCACATTGAGTAAATTCCTGTAAAAACGGTTTTCAATCGGGGCAACTGCGATATGGCGATGATCGCTGGTCCGGTAAGCCGTATAAAACGGCGCGCCACCATCAAGGATATTGCTGCCCCGTTCATCCTTCCATGCACCTGCGGCCCTGAAACCCCAGATGGAGGACATCTGTGAAGCAGCGCCGTCAACCATTGCCGAATCAACCACCTGGCCCTTACCCGATTTCGTCGCCTCCAACATGGCAGACAACATGCCGATCACCAGGTAGGCACCGCCACCACCCATATCGCCAACCAGGTTCAGAGGGTAAACCGGACTACCGCCCTTCTCACCAATACCGGCATATACACCGGATAGTGCAATGAAGTTTGCATCGTGACCGATCGTTTCCGCCAATGGACCTTGCTGCCCCCAACCGGTCATGCGGCCATAGACAAGCTTCGGGTTGCGGGCCATGCAGACATCCGGCCCCAAGCCAAGGCGTTCCATCACACCGGGACGAAAGCCCTCAAATATCGCATCCGCGTCCTCACACAGATTCAGAACCAGTTGCACACCCTGTTGCGTCTTAAGGTCCACACCGATCAGCGGACGGCTGCGATTCATCAGGTTAAAACGTGCACCCGCTGCAAAAATAGTTTCGCCCTGGACCGGGCGTTCAATTCGCACCACGTTGGCGCCCATGTCCGCCAGCAGCATGCCGGCAAACTGACCGGGGCCAATTCCAGCAATTTCAATGATCTTGAAACCTTTCAGTGGACCCATGGATGGTTAAATCTCCTGGTGAAAAGTCGGCTTTGATCGACATCGATGGTCAATCTACATACCCATTTTATCCAGAAATGGAACCCGTTACCTTCAATGAGTGTTAGGATTCCACATCGCAGATATTTTACCTTTTTCACCAGTTTGAAGCTTTAGGAACCTTGATCAATTCATGAAACCATTAAGATCCGATACCACCACCAGCGGTGACAGCGCAGCGGCTTCCCGTTCATTGTGGCGCGCCACCGGGATGCAAAGCGGCGACTTTGGCAAACCCATCATTGCCATCGCCAATTCCTTTACCCAGTTTGTACCCGGTCATGTACACCTGCAGAACGTTGGCAGCCTGGTAGCCAGCGAAATCAAGGCCGCGGGCGGGGTATCCAAAGAATTCAATACCATTGCCGTGGACGACGGTATTGCAATGGGGCATGACGGTATGTTGTATTCACTGCCAAGCCGTGACCTGATTGCCGACAGCGTTGAATACATGGTCAATGCCCATTGCGCAGACGCACTGGTGTGTATTTCCAATTGTGACAAGATCACACCCGGGATGCTGATGGCCGCCTTGCGTCTCAATATCCCCGCTGTTTTTGTCTCGGGCGGGCCGATGGAAGCCGGTCGCCTGGAAAATGACGAAAAACCATTACTCCGTGTTGACCTGACCGATGCCTTTTCCGGTGCGGTGAATATGGACGCATATCCGGGTAACACCCTGGAGGATGTTGAAGATAGCGCCTGCCCCACCTGCGGCAGTTGTTCAGGTATGTTCACGGCCAATTCGATGAACTGCCTGACCGAGGCCCTGGGTCTTTCCCTTCCCGGCAATGGCTCATTGCTGGCCACCCACCGTGATCGCGGAGCATTGTTTCTTGAAGCCGGCCACCTGATCGTTGAACTGGCCAATCGCTATTACCGTGAAGATGATGACTCGGCGCTGCCAAGATCAATCGCCAACTTCGATGCCTTCAGCAACGCGATGGCAGTCGATATTGCAATGGGTGGATCGACCAACACCATATTGCACCTGCTTGCTGCCGCCCAGGAGGCAGAGGTGGATTTCAACATGTCGCATATTGATGCCATGTCGAAACGTATCCCCCATCTATGCAAGGTTTCACCCTCAACCCATGATTACTTCATGGAAGACGTACACCGTGCTGGCGGCATGATGTCTGTAATGGGTGAGCTGGAGAAAGCCGGTTTACTCAATAACGGCGTGAGCATGGTGCATAGCGCTAGCCTTGGTGAAGCTTTGGCCAAATGGGATATCGGCAGAACTGACAATGCTGATGCCAGGCGCCTGTTTACCGCCGCACCCGGTGGTATCCGTACGGTAAAACCATTCTCTCAGGATAATCACTGGGAGCTTGATCTCGATCGTGCCGGTGGCTGTATCCGTGACTTCGATCATGCCTATAGCTCCGAAGGCGGTCTTGCCGTCCTCTATGGCAACATCGCTGAAAAGGGCTGTATCGTAAAGACCGCCGCGGTGGCAGAAGCCATGTACCAATTCAGTGGCAAGGCAAGGGTATTTGAAGAAATGGAAGTCGCGAATGAAGCCATTCTGGCTGACCTCATCAATCCCGGAGACATCGTGATTATCCGCTATGAAGGCCCCAGAGGCGGACCGGGCATGCAGGAAATGCTGGGGCCCACAATGGCAATTAAATCCAAGGGTCTCGGGGAATCATGTGCGCTGATAACGGACGGACGGTTTTCCGGCGCGACAGGCGGCCTCTCCATCGGTCACGTCTCACCTGAAGCAGCCAGCGGTGGTTTGATTGCCCTGGTGGAGGAAGGTGATACGATCAGTATTGATATTCCCGCGCGCAGCATTAACCTGGAGGTTGATCCCGCAGAGCTTACCGCACGGCGCAAAGCCATTGAGGCCAACGGCAAGTACTGCCCGGCATCACCACGACGGAGACGGGTCAGCCAGGCACTGCGAGCCTATGCCGTATTCGCCAGTAGCGCAGACAAGGGTGGTGTTCGCGACCTGGGCAAGGTGGAAGGCGCTTGATTGCTGATCGACCGTACTGATTTGAAAAGGATAATTACCCGTGCCCAACCTCGATAAAGTACTCAACATCGAAGACCTTCGGAAAATTGCCCGAAAGAAACTGCCGAAACCGCTTTTCAATTACATTGATGGCGGGGCTGACGATGAATCCAACGTGTGCGGCAATACACATGCCTTCGACAGGTCGAGGCTGGTACCGGAATACCTGATTGACGTGGCAGAAATAGACACCACCACGAGCGTACTGGGCCGCGAGATTTCAATGCCGCTTTTCCTGGCACCCACCGGAATGACCCGCCTGTTCCACCACGATGGCGAAACCGCAGTTTCAAAAGCAGCAGCTGCGGCCGGCACCTATTATTCTCTATCCACCGTCGGTGCAACCAGCATTGAAGACGTGGCTGCGGTCTGCGACGGGCCAAAGTCCTTTCAGATATACGTGATGAAAGACCGCAGCATTACACGTGAATTCATCCAGCGCTGTAAAGATGCGAACTACGACTCGTTGATGCTGACCGTGGACATACCGGTAGCGGGTAACAGGGAACGCGAACTGCGTTACGGCTTTAGTATGCCGCCAAAACTCAATCTCGCCGGTATAGCCGGTTTCGCGGCCAGACCGGGCTGGGTTTATCGCGCCCTCACCCACCCCAAGGCCATTTTGGCCAACGTGGCCCATAAGATTCCCGAGGGAAGTTCGCAAAGCACATCGTTAATTGAATATATTGCCAGCCAGTTCGATCCATCGGTTACCTGGGATGACCTTGAGTGGATGATATCGGAATGGGGAGGCCCGTTTGCCATCAAGGGTATTTTGTCGGCATCCGATGCCCGCAAAGCAGTGGACCGCGGTGTCACGGCGATCATGGTTTCCAATCATGGCGGCCGTCAACTCGATGGGTCGTTATCAGCTTATGAGGCTCTCGGCCCGATTGTTGACGAAGTGGGTGGCGAGTGTGAAATTATCTGTGATGGCGGTATTCGCCGCGGCACGCATGTTCTGAAAGCATTGGCCAGCGGTGCCACGGCCTGCTCAATAGGACGGCCTTACCTGTTTGGCCTGGCCGCCGGTGGCCAGGAGGGTGTGAGCAAGGCAATAGATCTGCTACGTGCTGAAATTGTCAGGGGTATGGGTCTGATTGGTTGCCGGAGCATCAGCGAGATTGGTTCAAAACACATCGCTTAACACCCCGCAGGGTGCGTAACTTGCAAGGTGAGAGAAGGTGAGACGGGGAACCCGTCGAGAAGCCAGCCTGGGCTGCGGGGCACCCGTCGAGAGGGCGGCCTGGGCCGTTACCCACCCTACAATCTTGTTTTTAACTCTGCCAGCTTGTCCTTGACTATCGAGGCATTTGCACTGCCCATCCGGACAAGAACCTTTTGCCCGGCCGTCATGGCTTCCAGTTCCGGATCTTCGAACAGGTACACGGCCTCATACTTGGTCAGGTGAACAGGGCTTGGTACGTCAGGCGTTTCCAACAGGTTATCAATCACCTCGAAAAAACGGTCATTAAATGATCCTGTGCCGCCGTTCTCCTCCCAGGCTTGCTGAAACAGCGGGCTGTATCGATCATAGAGTTTCACCAGCATGTCAGTGTCCATGCTTTGCAGCAAAGCGATATATCCATCATAGCGGGCATAATTCTGTGTGCTCAAAACCGTGCCTTCACCTTCGGTTAAAAACTTCCCTTCCAACGGTCTTATCGGATTGATGTGAACGGGCACCTGGCGGGAGGTGAGGCTGTCGATTGAGACAACCAACCTGCTTATGACCTGATCCATGACCAGGTATTGGGCCAAGGCACCGTCACCTGAAATATCTGCCAGTGCAAGCGTAAATTCAGGGTCACTTTCAGGCAGTGCCGGTAATGGCTCCGGTGGGGCTACCAGTTCAGTTTCAGACTCAGGATAAACGACCTCAGTTTCAGGCAGTGATGGCGTCTGCTTCACCGGGGCGGTTAGCGCTGGCGCTATCTGCGGTGGGGGAATCTCACTGACAGGATCCGGCGGCTTCATGAAAGAGTACCAGGCTGCACCTGCGAACAGGAGGATGAGCAAGAGGAAAGGAATGATTTTTTTCATGGTTATGCACCGGCAGATTATCACGTAGCTATGAATTATGACCCCTGCCAACTAATCACAGTTCAACTGATCCTGATCAATTATATCCCTTGCACCATCACGCAGGTCTGGTATATTGCATTTCCTTTAAAAACACAATCATACGAAACGGAAATAGCACTCATGACCCGCGCCAAGTTACGCAAATCTACAACCTTAAGTCGTACCCTCATTACCACCTTCGCCATGTCTGCACTACTGGCGATACCGATAATGGCAGCGGCGGATACCGTTTTGATCGAGACCCCGCAGGGCAACATTGAAATAGAATTGCTGAAAGAAGATGCACCTAAGACGGTGGAAAATTTCCTGCGCTATATTGATAGTGGCAAGTACACAAAGTCATTTATTCACATTAGCGAGCCGGGAAATAAACTCCAGGGTGGGGGTTTTACTTTCAATGGATCAAACTCATTCTTCATCTTCACTTTTGACCCGATTGAAGACGAAAACAACATACCCAATACTCGTGGAACCGTGGCCATGGCCAAGTCAAATGGTGCTCCTGACAGCGCTACCAGTCAATGGTTTATTAACCTCGCCGACAACTCGAACAGTAACGACAACACAGTATTTGGCAGGGTCATCGGTAACGGTATGGCAGTGGCGGACGCCATCGGCCAATTGACGGTCATTCCCTTCGTCAAGCATCCCAAGTTACCGGTCATTGATTACACCATCGATGACTTCAACAATGGCAAATTCATCACCGAAGCAAACCTGGTCATGACAGCCGTCTCCACGGATGCCGTCGCGCCTGCACCGGATAACTTCGTGATGAATGCCGGATTGAATGATGCCTGGTACAACCCGCTCACCGATGGCCAGGGATTTTTCATCACGGTATTTCCTGAACTTCACAAGGTCACCCTGGCCTGGTTCACCTACGATACAAGTTTGCCCCCGGTAGATGCGAGTGCCGACCTGGGCTCTCCCGGTCACCGATGGCTGACGGCGCTTGGCGACATAGACGGTGACACGGCTGTACTGAATATCACTATTGCTTCAGGCGGACTGTTCGATACCGCCACCGACGTACAGGCGGTTCAGTACATTGACGATGGCACGATTACCTTGTCTTTTTCGGACTGTAACTCGGGTATGGTTGAATACGATATCCCTTCAATCAATCGACAGGGTAGCGTCCCGATTGAGCGTGTTGCCGATGACAATGCTGTCTTGTGTGAGGCCCTACTGGGAGAATAACCACCGGTGCAGATTTCTGCACACCATCGCAACTGGCCAGTACGATACGTCATCGTACTGGCCGCCAGTTTTAGTCTCAACGGCTGGACCCAGCAGCTCCCCGCGGAGAATCCCGACATTTACGATCGAATATGGGCCCTGCCCGTACTGTATGACAACCCGGACAATCCCGTCATACAGTCTTTCTCCCTGATTGGCCGCTATCATGGTCAGTACTGGAGCGTGGATGCCAGCCAGGGAACTGCCGCTGACTGGGAGAATCGCCGTAAAATTGTTGGCTTCAGTTCCAAATGGTTCCAGAATTTCACCTTGCAGGCGCAAATGTTTTTGCACAACGACGGCGATCCGCTTTATGGCGGTCTGTACGAGGGGTTTATCAAGTGGTCGCCGGAGGAGGTCGATCTCTCCCTGAGCATTGGCCGCCTTGACTACCTCTTTACCGGATATGAGCGCAGTAAGTCCTCGAAAAAAATCAATGCCATAGAGCGTGGACTGGTGGTGAACCAGGTGATGCCGGCAGAAGTGGTGGGCGTGCACTTGCGAGGGGGGAAAGGTCGTTTTTCCTACCACGCCGGTTGGTTCAGCCGCAGCATCGAGGAGGAGTTCGATGATTTTAACAGCGGTTCGGCAGCCGTTGTCGGCGTCGCTTACGAAACGCCTTTGTTCTTTGAAAAAGGCAGTCTGCATCTCGATTACCTGCATAACCCCGGCGAATCAGAGGGTAATGCTTTCAGACCTTATCGCCATGTAGCCTCCCTCTGGCACAAGGGCGAAAGCGGACGCCTGGAGATGGGTGCAGACCTGACCGTGGCTCAACCGTTTGAGGCCGGCGGGCATGTATTTGGCCTGACCCTGGAGCCAAGCTGGATATTGACCAACGAATTATTTGGCAATCAGGACCCGCTACAAGTCGTCCTGCGTTACCAGTACGCCACAAGCAGCAGGGATAACGGACTGGTCTTACAACGCCGATACGAGCAAAAGGTCACCCAGGGTGAAGGAAATAACTACCAGGCTGTATACACGGGACTCAACTACTTCCTTTATGGCCACAAGCTCAAGTTAATGGCGGGCGGAGAGTACGCCCATATGAAGGATGCTGCAGATGACGGCGGCAAATATAGCGGCTGGACCTGGTTCGGTGCAATAAGGCTGTATTTTTAGGGGAAAAACACTGCCTAACAAAGGTAATGTCATTCCCGCGAAAGCGGGAACCTCGTACTGGAAATGCAGTGCCTGATCGAAGAGGTCCCCGCTTTCGCGGGGAGAAGGTGAGGCCGGGAACCGGCCGAGAGGCTGGCTTGGGCCATGACGGTGCTTTCGGCTGACACTTGTTCAGGGCTTAACAAACTTCAATGTCCAGCGATCCGTGTTACCGGTGACCGTTTTACGCCCCACTTCATAACGCAATTCATCATCGGCACGGTAATGCAGGTCTGAAAAATCTACAAACTCAAACCCGGCGGCCTCAATTTCGTGAATGGCCAGAACCGGATCAATTCTTCTGCGGTTCTCGGGAGTATCCTGTTCCATGTGACGGCGGGTATGATCAACGACCGCATAGACACCACCGGATTTCAGCGCGTCAAATGCGGCTTTGTTCATAGCTGCCCGACCTTCGGCATCGAAATTGTGGTAATTACGGAAAGTCAGCACCATGTCCACGTCCGTGACACCAAGCCCGTTGGTTTCCAGCGTGTAAGTACGTGCACCATCTTTCCGGTAGACCTTTGCATCGGTTGCGATGACCTGCATATCCTCAAAACCCGGCTCGGTCACCAGGTTCTTGGAAATATTGCCGGTACCAAACGCCGCATAATATTCACCGTTTTCCTCCACTACCGGTACCAGCAGTTTGGTGTACCAACCACCACCCGGAAGCAGTTCTACGATTTTCATACCGTCACGAAGACCGAAAAACTCCAGGGTTTGAACCGGACGGCGGTTTCTGTCGCGATCTTTTTCAGCATCCGTCCTGATATCAGCCGCCATGGCTGTCTTCAGCTTAGCCTCGGTGGCATCGAAATCATCAGCAAACGCCAGGCTGGCAGAAACAATCAATAAAGCACTTAAAAAATATTTCATAAAAATCCCTGTAATTCAATTGCAATAATGCGGGGTGCAATCATAAAGGAATATGCACCGGGGTTCATGCCTAACGGGAATAATCGCACCTGCCCGCTACACTAGGGGCGCTCCAGTTCCGCAATGCGATCAAGCAAATCAAGTGCCAGTGCGGCACCCGCCAGGTTGACACCCAGATCACGCTGCAGATGTATAACCGTCTTTACGCGCCTGAGACTGCCGACGGTAAAACGCCAGTGCTCCACATCTCCTCCCATCGGATCCAGGATACCTTCTGCCACCAGGGTGGTGACGGTTTGGGTTTCGACGGTACAACTGCGGCACAGGTCAGCCAATGTAACCAGGTCGCTTTCTTCCAGTACCTGGCCGACGAGAAGTTTATCGCCATTTCTATCGACACTCATGATCAGGCCACCTCCATCGACGCACGTGGATCAAACGGAATTTCTTCCTGCATACGCTTGTAAAGCTCCCGTGATTTCTCATCATCGGCGGGTGGCAACACCACCTGTAATACAACATACAGATCACCTGGTGTTTTCGCCGGAATACCCCGTCCTTTCAGTCTCAGTTTTTTACCGGCTTTTGAATTTGGAGGGATTTTCAGGCCAATGGCACCGGATGGTGTTGGCACCTTGACACTCGCACCCAAAGCCGCCTCCCACGGCGCCACGGGTAGTTCCAGGTAAACATCTGCACCTTCAACCCGGTAATAGCGATGCGGATTAAACTCTATTTCAAGGTAAAGGTCACCCGCTTTGCCGCTACCTTGTCCCCTGGCACCCTGTCCACCCAGGCGAATTTGCTGACCCTGGCGAATACCCTTGGGAATGCTAACTTTCAACGTCCGGTTTCGGCGAACAACATGACCGTCTGGCGTCACCTCAGGCATTTGCAGTGAAATTGAGCGAGACGCGCCGTGATAGCTATCCTCAAGGTCGACGAGTATTTTGGCGTGATGGTCTTCACCTTGCATATGGAATCCCCGGTTTCCACCACCAGGGCCTCTTGCCTGCCCGAATAGTGATTCAAAGAAATCACTGAAATCATGTTGGCCAGCACCGCCCCGGGGTGCTCCTTGAAATTCGAAACCTGCGTCCCAACCAGGTGGCGGACGGGAGCCCTGCTGCGCGTTCCAGTTTGAACCCAACTGATCATAAGCGACTCGTTTTTCGGGATCTTTAAGAACCTCGTAGGCCTCACCCACATCCTTGAACTTCTGTTCAGCATCCGTCTCTTTGCTGACATCCGGATGATATTTACGGGCCAGCTTTCGATAAGCGCGCTTGATCTCATCCTGGGCAGCCTTGGGATCAACACCCAGTGTTTTGTAATAGTCTTTGTAATCCATGCCTTACCCACTCACCAATTGACAGATAGATACCTTGCTGCGATCAGCAGCAATACTCACCGAGCCGCGAACGGCTTCCTGTTAAAGGATGTTGGGGTGAAGCCATTCAGGGTCAATGGTGGCGGGGACTATGAGTCCGCCGATCAATCCAGATCATCTTTTAGCTTCACTTTTTCCTTCGGTGTGTAGGATTCGGCTTCCTGCCTGGTCAGTTGCTCAACACGCAGTGTCCAGCTTGCGAGACTGGAATTAACCTGAAAGACAAAATGGCCGCCTTCATTAAACAACTTTACGCCATTATCAACATACTTGGTCGTGACAATTTTACCTACGTACTCACCCGCCGCAGTAAGCAGACTCACTTCTACCGCCATCTGTCCCGGGTAGTCACCCTGCGTACGCCAATCAACGATCCATGGCGCTTTTACTTCAAATTCTGCGGTATTTTTGTTACCGGTGCCTTTGAACTCCTGGATCAGCTCCTTGCTGGTTGCATTGCCTGTAAAACAACACAGCGCAACAAGAATCACAAAACTAAATAAGAACCTGTTCATTTGATTCTCCTGGTTTAGATACACCCGCACGCTGTCAGTAACTGAAAAAGCAGGTGCACTTGCATTTATTATAAGAGTATTCCGTATCATTATCCCGCAGGCAGATCATTAACACTGCAATGCGTATTGCCATCAATAAGGTGGATAATTACATTCGCGGTGGAAGCTCAGAATAACTACAATGGGCGGGTCTTTGACCATGCGGAGCTCAATTCTTGAACAGCTCCGTACGCCGGTTAGTTACTCAAACCGTAGAATGAGCGTTATTTTTCAGATTAAAAGCGCAGGACGGATTTTATGCTTAATCGCCTTCAGTTTTTGTCACTTTTACTCATCAGCCTTTTCCTGATCAGTTGTAATAAGCCCGAACCCGCGGCACAAGCCATACCCGAAGTTTCCGTTGTGGTGGCAGAGCCACGTGACATCCCGGTCTACTCGGAGTTCGTCGGTAAAACGGTGAGTTCAAGGCGGATCGAAATTCGCTCCCGGGTGGAAGGTTTTCTTGAAAAGCGGCTGTATGAGGAAGGCACCATGGTGCAAGAGGGCCATGTGTTGTTCCAGATGGACCGCAAACCTTTCGAAGCGCAACTGAGGGCCGCGAAAGCCGAACTGGCTCAACAGCAGGCACGGTTGACCAATGCCGAGGCCAATCTTGCACGGGTAAAACCACTGGCAGAACAAAACGCCGTTGCCCAAAAAGAGTTGGACGATGCCATCAGTATGTTCCGTTCTTCAGCAGCCGCGGTGGAGGCCGCCAACGCAAAAGTAATGCAGGCGGATCTGGATCTTGGTTATACCGATATTTACACACCGGTGACAGGTGTATCGAGTTTTGCCCGTAAACGTGAAGGCTCCTTCATCGGTATAGGCCAGGATGCACTGTTGACCTACGTGGCTCAAATTCAGCCCATGTGGGTGGAGTTCAGCATATCTGAAAACCAGCTATTCCGGCACCGGGCAAACCAGGAAAGTGGCCTGGTCAGATCACCCGAGAGTGAAGAGTATGAAGTTAAAATTGAGCTTGCCGATCAGAGCATTTACCCGCAAACCGGCAAGATTACCTTTGCCGATGCATCGCTGAGCGAAGAGACCGGTACCTTCCTGATTCGCGCCGAAATTCCTAACCCGGATAAATTACTACGTCCAGGTCAGTTTGTACGGGCACGGTTACATGGCGCTGTGCGTCCGCAGGCCATCCTGATCCCCCAACGGGCGGTTCAACAAGGGGCCCAGGGCAGTTTTGTCTGGATTATCGAAGAAGGCAAGACCAAATTTTTGTCAGTTAAAACAGGCCCATGGCACGGTGATGACTGGTTTATCGAGGCGGGACTGGATGGAGGTGAGCAGGTTATTGTTGATGGCGCATTGACTGTCCAGCCCGGCATGGAAGTCAACACGATTCCATACCAGGCGGCCAATAAAGCCGGCAAAGGCTAAGCGGTATGATTTCTGCGACCTTTATCAAGCGACCGATCCTGGCCACGGTGTTGTCCATCGTTGTCATTATTGGCGGTTTTGTGTCCATGGCGGGCCTGCCGATTACGCAATATCCGGATATTGCACCTGTCCAGGTAACGGTATCTACCAACTACCCCGGTGCCGATGCCGACACGGTGGCCAACTCGGTGGCCGCACCTCTTGAAAAGCAGATCAACGGTGTCGACAACATGCTTTACATGCAGTCGAGCAGTTCGGCAACCGGTAACCTGACACTCACCGTCTACTTCAGCATGGATACCGATCCGGATACCGCCGAGGTGCAGGTGAATAACCGCGTCGGTCTCGCACTGCCGGAATTACCCGATGTGGTACGCAGCGCCGGTGTGAAAGTTGAGAAACGTTCATCCAGCTTTCTGATGCTGATCGGTATTTACTCCCCTGAAGATCGATACGATGAGCAGTACATAGGCAACTATGCCGACCTCTACGTGCTCGATGCCCTCAAACGTATTCCCGGCGCCAACCAGGCCAGCATCATGGGTCTGCCGGACCTGGCGATGCGTCTCTGGCTACAACCGGACCGAATGGCCGCTTTGGGAATTACAGCCACCGATATACAAGCAGCGGTAAGTGAGCAAAACAAACAGTTCGGTGCCGGCCGGCTTGGTCAGGCACCCACATCCCGACCCGTGGAGATGACATTCCCGGTGGTAACCGAAGGCCGTTTTACCAAGGCGGAGGAATTCGAAAACGTCATATTGAGGGCAGATCCTGAGGGCACGGCAATTGTACGTATGAACGACGTCGGATTTGCCGAAGAGGGTCTGAAACAATATTTATTGCGTTCAAATCTTAATGGCAGCGCTGCGACATTCATCGCGGTCTACCAGCAACCAGGCTCCAACGCGATGGAAGTGGCCGCAAATGTTCGTGCGGAACTGGAACGGTTGAAACAGAGCTTCCCCGATGGCATCGACTATAAAGTTTCATTGGACTCAACCGAGTTTGTAAAAGCCTCTATCGATGAAGTGATTGAAACCCTGATCATTGCAGTCATTCTCGTTGTTCTCGTGACCTACCTGTTTCTGCAAAGCATCAATTCCACGCTGATACCCACGATTGCTATTTTTGTTTCAATCATCGGCACATTCATGGGTATGTCTGCACTCGGTTTCTCGATTAACCTGCTGACCTTGTTCGGGCTGATTCTCGCCATTGGCATTGTTTGTGATGACGCGATCGTGGTGGTTGAAAACGTCGAGCGAAACATGAACGAAGAGGGCATGAAACCGTTGGAGGCGACCTTCCGCGCCATGGAGGAAGTAACCGGCCCCGTCATCGCCACCACCCTGGTATTGATCGCCGTATTCGTTCCGGTAGCATTCCTGGGTGGCACCACCGGTGTCTTGTACAAGCAGTTTGCCATCACCATCGCAATTTCTGTGGGTATTTCCAGCTTCGTAGCGCTCACACTGACGCCAGCCCTGGCAGCCATATTGCTCAAACCTGCTTCAACACCCGGCCGTTTCTTCACGACCTTCAATAACTGGGTGGAGCGCATGACCAACCAGTACGTTGGCGGTGTCAAACTGGCCATTAAACATGGCGGTATTGCCCTGGCAGCGCTGGCGGCCATGCTGATCAGTATTTATGTTCTTTTCGCCGTTATTCCGGGCAGCTTTGTACCGGCCGAAGACCAGGGTTTTCTGTTCGCGGCGGTTATTTTACCCGATGGTGCGAGCATAGACAGGTCAGAGGAAATGACCAATGAGGTTGCCGATATTTTCGCGCAACATCCATCGGTTGAGGATGCCTCGGCCCTGTCCGGCTTCAGTATTATCGATGGCCAGTTTAAAACCAACACGGGGACGGTATTCATTTCACTCAAGGACTTTTCAGAACGTGATGACCCGTCATTGACGGCCAATGCCCTCATCGCTTACGCGACACCCAGGCTCCGGGCTCTGAAAGAAGGCTTTGCTTTCCCGATCAACCCGCCACCCATCCCGGGCCTCGGAACCCAGGGTGGATTCGAGTTCTGGTTACAAAACCGTGGCCAGGGTGGTGTCGCTCATCTTGAGAGCACGACCCGCGAACTGATTGCAAAGGCCGGAGAGACCGGTGAGGTCGTCAGACTGAATACAACCATCAACTCGGCCTCCCGCCAGTTACGTACCAATGTCGACCGGGCCAAGGCTGAGACACTCGGTTTGCCGATCGCTGATGTTTACAACACGCTGCAAACCCTTTTCGGATCCTTGTACGTCAGTCAGTACAACAAATTCGGCCGCGTCTGGCAGGTGATTTTGCAGGCCGAACCACGTTTTCGCGAAAAACCGGAAGATATTCAGAATATTTTCGTACGCCAGAGACAGGGTGAGATGGTACCGCTTTCCTCGGTAGTCACCACTGAGTTCGTTTCCGGGCCTGACCTGGTATCACGTTTTAATGGTTTTCTGGCCTCGAAAATTACCGGTGATGCGGCACCGGGTTTCAGTTCAGGTCAAGCCATCGCCACCATGGAGTCGTCCTCAGCCGATGTGCTGCCGAATGGTTACACCTACGCCTGGTCCGGCCAGGCATATGAGGAAAAACAGGCCAGCGGGACCGCCGCGATTGTCTTCGTGTTTGCCCTGGTGATGGTATTCCTGATCCTGGCGGCACAGTATGAACAGTGGTCTTTACCCATCGCGGTAGTAACCGCAGTCCCGTTTGGCATATTCGGTGCACTGGTTTCGGTCTGGGCGCGCGGCATGGAAAATGACGTTTATTTCCAGATTGGACTGGTTACGCTGATTGGGCTTTCAACCAAGAACGCCATTCTGATCGTGGAGTTCGCAGAGCTCAAATACAGGGAAGGCATGGCCGCCAAAGACGCTGCGATTGAAGCCGCCCGCTTGCGTCTACGTCCAATTTTGATGACCTCCCTGTCTTTTATTCTCGGTGCGATGCCGCTGGTTCTGGCGTCCGGTGCCGGTGCTGCCGCCCGGCACTCTATTGGCACCGGTATCATCGGCGGCATGATAGGCGCGACCACGCTGGCCTTGTTCTTTGTGCCCCTTTTCTATTACCTGATTATCTCGGCCAAGGAGAAAATGTCCGGTAAGAAGCCGGTCAATGAATCAGCCCCGATGGATGGGGAGACCTGATATGAAGATCCTTTCAACCGCATTGATCGTACTTCTTCTTGGTGCATGTGCCGTCGGCCCCGATTACGAAAAACCGGAGATCAATACACCCGAAGCCTATAGGTTCACAGATGAAGAAGCCTCGGACGTGGTTAACACCCAATGGTGGACACAATTTGATGATGCTGTTCTCAACGAACTGATTGATGAGGCACTAAGGGCCAACCTGGATGTACGTACGGCTGCGGCCAGGGTGGAACAATTTGCAGCCCGTCTGAACATCACCCGTTCGGAGTTCTTTCCGCAGGTTGGCTATGGCGTCGGTGCTGATCGCCAGGGCATTAGCAGGGACAAGGCTAACGTTCTGGGAGTCGATTCCATCACTACCAGTTACGAGGCCACTATCAATGTCGGCTGGGAGTTGGATGTCTGGGGTCGTATACGCCGCGCCTCGGAGGCTTCGAGAGCCCAGTTACTGGCAGCCGAAGAATCACGCCGCACCGTGATCCTGAGCCTGGTTTCGTCTGTGGCAACCAGCTATGTCAGCTTGCGGCGTCTCGACAGCCAATTGGAAATTGCCATCCGAACCCGGGATTTACGTGCCGAGTCCCTGCGACTGTTCGAGTTACAGTTTAGTGGCGGCGTGATAGGTCAGCTGCAACTTTCACAGATACAGTCAGAATATGAGCTTGCTGTCAGTGCGATACCCGTCATAGAACGGGATATTGCCGTCCTTGAAAACCTGATCTCGTCATTACTGGGGCGAAATCCGGGTCCCATTGCACGTGGCAAGACCATTGATCAGCTGACGCTTGCGCAGGTGCCTGAAGGTGTTCCTTCAGATGTGTTGCTTCGCAGACCTGACATCCGGCAGGCCGAACAGGATTTGATTTCCAACAATGCGCTGATCGGTGTCGCGCGCGCTGCCTATTTCCCAAGAATTTCACTGACAGGCCTTGCCGGGTTCGTCAGTGGCGATCTGGATGCCTGGTTTGATTCCGACTCTGTCGCATGGGCTGCCGGAGGCGCTCTCGCCGGTAGTATTTTCACTGGCGGTGCCCTTTCAGCTAACGTGAAACAGGCCGAGGCCCTTCAACAACAATCGTTATTCGCCTATCAGCAGTCGATTATTACCGCCCTGCAAGAGGTGGAGGATGCCCTGATCAGCACACAGAAAGCGCGTGAGAAACTGATCTCAGACGGCCGCCGGGTAGAAGCCCTAACTGAATATGCACGTATAGCAGGACTTCGCTACGATAATGGTTTTACCAGTTATATCGAAGTACTGGATTCGGAGCGTAGCCTGTTTGCTGCAAAACTGACTTATGTGGATACACAGAAAGATATATATGTTGGTTTGATCAACACCTACAAAGCGATGGGTGGCGGTTGGGTCGTACTGGCAGAACAAAAGGCAAACGAAGTGGACTTCCCAGGCGGTGAAGACAGCTATGAACCGGACCCGGAAGCTGCAGCATCTTACAGCGAAGCGGAGTCCGTAAACCAATAAACCCAAACCCATGAGTAAGCTGAGGCTATGACAGACCAGAACATTCTCTTTACCTTGTTGTTTTTCGTTTTTGCATTCCTTATTTGGGGGCGCTGGCGTTACGACCTCGTTGCTTTCTCGGCCCTACTGATTGCCGCGGGTTTGGGCGTCATACCGGTCAATGAGGTCTTCTCGGGTTTTGGACACCCCGCGGTGGTAGTCATCGCCCTGGTGCTGATCGTCAGTCGCGGCTTGTCGAACTCCGGTGCCATCGAACTTCTGTCACGCTACCTGATTGTCGGGTCCCGCAAGCTGGGAACTCATATCGGTATCATGGCGGGCTTTGCCGCTGTACTTTCTGCGGTTATGAATAACGTTGCGGCCCTGGCCCTGCTGATGCCGCTGGATATGCAGGCAGCAGCAAAGGCCAAACGCAGTCCCGCGCTGAGCCTCATGCCACTTTCCTTCGCTTCTATCCTCGGCGGCATGATCACATTGATCGGTACACCACCTAACATCGTGATCGCCGAATACAGGGCCAGCGTGATGGGTGAGCCTTACCGCATGTTCGATTTTGCACCCGTGGGTCTTGCAGTTGCCATTGTCGGCGTTGCCTATGTCGCGTTGATCGGCTGGCGCTTGATCCCGGTGGCCCGTGGCCAACACGATACGGCCAAGGAGTTAAGCCATCTTGGGGACTATCTCGCCGAAGTTAAAGTGCCTGAAGCATCCAGGGCTATCGGACAAAAAGTGCGGGATCTGGATGGAATAACCGCTGAGCACGAAGCCGAGATTGTCGGTCTGATCCGACGAGGCGAACGTCAACCGGGTATGGCCCGTCGTGTGGAGATCCGCAAGAATGACATCCTGGTACTGAAAGCTGCGCCTGAGGGAATAGAGGCAATCGTTGGTGCTCTCGGGCTTCAATATGCCAGGAAAAACAGCACCGAAGGGGGTGTATTCACTTCCGATGATGCCTCCTTGCTGGAAGTGGTTGTTCCGCCAGGTGCACGTATTGACGGCCGCTCAGCCCATTCACTGCGCCTGATGTACCGGCATGGCGTCACACTGCTTGGCGTCTCGAGGCAGGGCAAGCGTTTTATCAAGCGGGTGCAGGAATTGGAAATACAGGCCGGCGATATTCTCTTATTGCTCGGTAACAATGAAAAACTGGATGATATTGCCAACTGGTTGGGTTGCCTGCCGCTGGCTGAACGGGGATTACAGGTCACCCAGCGTAAGAAAGCCGGGCTTGCCGTGCTGATTTTCGGCGGCGCCGTTTTACTGGCAAGTATCGGTGCACTGTACCTGACCGTGGCTCTCGGAATCGCGGTCGTATTGATGGTGCTAACCGGCATCATGCCTCTACGACAGGTGTATCAATCCGTTGAGTGGTCGGTGATCGTGCTGTTAGCGTCAATGATTCCTATTGGTATAGCACTTGAGGGCAGTGGTGGCACTGCGCTGATTGCTTCCGGTATTGTGAATGCCGCCTCAAGCCTGTCACCGGCGGCAGTGATGGTCATACTGATGATTGTCACCATGACACTATCCGATGTTATGAATAATGTTGCCACCGCCGTGATCGCTGGACCCATTGGTGTCAATATTGCGAACACACTGGGTGTTAACCCGGACCCGTTCCTGATGTGTGTAGCGGTGGCCGCGAGTTGCGCATTCCTGACACCCATCGGGCACAAGAACAACACCCTCATTATGGGCCCGGGGGGCTACCGCTTTGGCGACTATTGGCGGATGGGCTTACCTCTTGAAATACTGGTCATCGTGATTGGTGCACCGATGATTCTCTGGGTTTGGCCGCTTTGAGTGAATGGATCCCATAGTTAAAACCCAGGGAAACAAGATCCTGGGTTTGAGTTAAACAGCCTGGCATAGTGACCTGGTTTTTGAAGCCGTTAATCTTCGCTCCCGCAATCGCGCTCCATCGGTGAGTAGGCAATTTCGGCGAAATACTCATCACTTGGATCGTATACCCCTCCATTGGCCTCAATCTGTCTGACGAAGGATCGCAAGTGGTTACGTGAGCCGCACATCAGGCTTTCATAGGTGCTGATGATGTCTTCGTGGTTGGGGCTGGCATCGTCAATTGCATGCTGAATGTCGATCATGTCAGTTTCCTCGATTGCGGCACCCACATACAGACTATCCATCAAGGATTCCATACCCCACAGCATCAGGTAATCATAAAGACGCTGCAGTTCTTCATTTGCGAACTTTCCCACGCCCGGGATAACCGGATCCGTGAGTCCATATTTATCAAAGAGATTCTCAAGAGCATCCATATGCAACTGTTCGGATGAGGCAATATTATCGAATATTACCAAACCCCATTCACCACCCAGTGTTATGTAGCTATCACGTGCAACTTTCTCTTCTTCACGCATGAAAAGCAGTCCGTCGATTTCGTCTTGTGACAATGGGACCAGACTGCTTTCGCCGCCTCCACCGTTGTTAGCATGACCATGACCGCCACCACCGCCCGGACCGGCCATCGCGGTGGCTGCTCCGGTCACCGTGAGAAGTGACACGACAAACATAACAAGGAATTTATTCAGCATTTTTGCATCTCCTTTGCGAACCCTCACCCCAGGCTTGCTATCCCTGCCGACTTGGGTATTTTCTATATGACTATCGAGACACCCTCCAGAGGGTGGAGGGCGCTCGATTACGGGGAGCAATCGTTGGCTTACTCCCTAATTGGATTATAAAAACCTGTACGTGAAGGTCTGCTTAAGGGGAGCTTAAGCTCTTGTTAAGGTTTGATATTTCCTGGCTATAAACCCAAGCTAATCCGCCACTTTGCCTCAACAGCTTAACTATTTTTAATGATACTTTTAAAATTTATCCCGGGGGAAAACCAACACAAAAGCGGGTACTACGCTATTTGAGACCACGGCTATTGGAATTAAAAAACCGGGCGATTGCCCTAGCGTCTCAGCAGGGCCCACCAACGGGCGATATTCAACAGGCTCGCAAGCGAGGCTGAAAGGTAAGTCAAAGCCGCGGCTTTGAGCAGGCGCCTTGCGTGAGGCAGGTCAACCGGCTTGAGGGCGCCGCTTTTTTCCAGCATGGGCAAGGCCCGCCTGAAACTGGCATCCAACTCGGTCGGCAGTGTCACTAGGTGCACAAGAGTGGTGGTACCAAGACTCATCAAACCACCCAGGATCATCAACAGGCTCACCAGCGGCACCCGTGTGAGCATACCGACGAACGGTGCAGCCATTAAGATACCGGCCCCCAGTCTTTCTACCGGTCGCGTCAGCGTGATAAGTTGACTACGAATTTTGAGCGGGGCATAACCGGTGGCGTCCTGTAGTGCATGACCGACCTCGTGTGCTGCCACGGTCACGGCCGTTAAAGACCGGCCGTTGAGGTTTCCGGCCGTCAGACGAATAACTTTCTCCTGCGGGTCGTAGTGGTCACCTGTGGAGCTTTCTTCCACTTTTACATTCTGAAGACCAAGGTCATCCAGTAAATACCTTGCCAGATCCCCACCGCTACCGTCGTAGCGGTCAGCGGGAGTGTTGTAACGTGACATAACATGACGCACCCACCAGCCCGGGCCAAAGATCAACGCAAAAATGAAAATAATAGGTAAAAGCAAATGCATGTCTGCATCATAACCAAATATGCAGGCTGTCTGGACAAATTAAGGCCGCAGCTTTAGTCAGAAAGTTTCTGCCAGGTCAGTCTCTCTTGCCCTGTTTCTCCTTACCGTACCTGGCCCACTTTGTTTTATTGTTCTCTGCAGTTTACTCGGGGAAGCTCTTGACGATTTCTTCGTACCTGGGATGGCTGCGAATATTGTCCATATCAGAATCGTGCACCAGCCACTCACGGCTGATGTTGCCTACCTTGATCAGGCAGTTTTCAAGACAGTCCAATGCGCTGTCAACGTCGCCCGCCAGGGAGTAAAAGCAGGCACCGTTGTACTGGATAATGGAATCCATTGACGCATTTTTCATCGAGGTTTCCATCCATTTTTTCGCCTCTTCCTCCTGTCCCAGACGCAATAAAGCAAACGCACCCATGTTTAACGCCCGGTTATTATCCGGATTGAGTTCAAGCACGGCACGGACGCGCTCGATACCCTGCTCTGTTACCTCCAGCGCCTTTGCTTTCTTGTTAAGGCTGGTATACAGCTGGGCCTGCAACAACACGCTTTGAAAATCTTCAGGACGAACCCGGGATGCCCGCTCAAATAACTTCAGTGCGCGTTCAAGATCACCTTCATGCACCTTGGTACGACCGAAAAAATACCAGGCCTCGTAATTTTTCGGGTCCAGTTCAATCGCTTTCTCAAAATCGACTTCAGCCTTTTTGTAGTCCTGATTCATACAACATGCGATTCCCGCTGAAACATAAGATTCAGCAAGGTCGGGTGCAAGTTCAAGTGCCTTTTCGCTGGTACGTTTAGCCTCAACCAGGTTTACCTCGGTGGCATTGAAATACATATAGGAAAAACCAAAGGTATAGGCGATACCGGCCCAGGCACGTCCGAACTCCGGCTCGATATCTATGGCTTGCTTGAACATCTGCCGGGCATACACATTATCCTGTGTGGTGTGCCGGGCAAAATAACTCAAACCACGCAAGAAAAAATCGTAGGCTTTCGGATCCACGTGTTGCTGCGCAGAGCTTTGTTTTTGCTTTATGGTAAGGCTCAGAGTGCTGGCGATCGAGTTCGCTATCTCTTCCTGAATATCAAAAATATCCGCCAGTTTACGATCAAACTGACGCGACCACAGATGATACCCATCACGGGTGTTAATCAGTTGAGCAGTGATGCGTAAGTTGTCGTCAGATCGACGCACACTGCCTTCCAGCACCGTTTTTACCTTGAGCTTTTTGCCAATTTCAGTGATATCGGCCTGCTTGCCGCTGAATTGAAATGCCGCGACACGCGAAGCAACCCTCAGATTGGCAACCTTGCACAAAGCATTGAGTATTTCCTCTGCCATGCCTTCACAGAAATAGGCCTGGTTCCCTTTTTCACTCAGGTCATCGAAAGGAAGCACAGCGATGGAGGGCGCACCCTCCTGGTAGGTTTCTATTTCAGTCAGGGATTCGATATTGCCGGCGGGATCCTTGTGAACACCGTCAGCGGTAATTTCGTAAGCCCAGGATAGAACGAGCGCAATAGGAAAACCGAGCAAAATGAAGACAATCAGCAAAGTCAATGACCAGGGAGGCAAACCCAGTCCTTCGAAAACCACCTCACCAACCTGCATGACGACCCAACCAACAAAAATATAGGCCAACGCAACACGAACGACTTTGCGTTTCTTGAGTTGCTCCCAAAAGGAATTGGATTTGAGTTTATTCATTGCTCGTACCTGATTACTACGATACACAAAACCGGCGGGTATTGGTATGTCCCAAGAGACATACTCGGTCGATGAGACGACAACGGGATACACCGTGCTAATACCGGGCAAATTACGTAAAATGGTTGCCTTTATCCGGATTTGGGTCATTAAGAAAATGCGCACAAGACTGTATTACACCATTCTTTCACTCGCCGTGCTTTCCTTACCTGTTTTGAGCATTGCTGCCGAGCACCCATTAGCCGGTGTTCCATTACGTAATATCGGGCCTGCGCTGACATCCGGGCGGGTTTCTGATTTCGCTTTTCATCCGGGTAAGACACAGAGTTTCTACGTATCCATGGCCAGCGGTGGTCTGTGGAAAACAGAAAACAACGGCATCACCTGGACGGCGCTTTTTGAAAATGAAGGTTCATTCGCCATTGGTGTGGTCGAAATTGACCCTGAAAACCCGAACATTATCTGGGTAGGCAGCGGTGAGAACAACGCCCAACGCAGTGTCGGGTTCGGCGATGGCGTCTACAAATCCGTCGATGGCGGCAAGAGCTGGAAAAACATGGGTCTGAAAGACTCGGGTCACATTTCGATGATCCGTTTCCATCCCGGGGACAGTAATACCATCTACGTGGCCGCCCAGGGACCTTTGTGGAATTCTGGTGGTGACCGTGGTCTGTATCGTTCCACCGATGGCGGCGATAGCTGGAAACGCATCCTGGATATTGATGAAAACACCGGTATCAATGAGTTTGTCATCGACCCGGCCGATCCTGAAGTCATCGTAGCTTCCAGCTACCAGCGCCGGCGCCATGTATGGACGCTGATCAATGGCGGGCCGGGCAGCGGTATCCACAAAACCACCAATGGTGGTATCAGCTGGCAAAAAGTTGCCGGTGAATTACCTTCAGGTGATCTCGGCCGTATCGGCCTGGCGGCAGCACCATCGGCCCCCAATATGATCTACGCGATTATCGAGGCTGACGAAGAAGGCAAAGGTATCTACCGCAGCACGGATTTTGGCGAAAGCTGGGAAAAACGCTCCGATCACCTCACCTCCAGCCCACAGTACTACAACGAGTTGTATGTCGATCCGCAGAATCCGGAACGTGTTTATTCGGTTGATACGTTCACACATGTTTCCGAAGATGGCGGCAAGAGTTGGAACAAAATCTCATTTAGAAACCGTCATGTAGATGACCATGCACTTTGGATAGACCCATCCAATACCACGCATCTTTATATCGGCGGCGACGGTGGCGTTTATGAAAGCTGGGACCGTGGCCAGTTATGGCGACATGTACGCAATCTGCCGGTTACACAGTTCTATCGTTCCACACCGGATAACGACAGCCCCTTCTACAACGTCTGTGCAGGCACACAGGATAACTTCACGCTGTGCGGGCCCAGCCGGAATACCATGACCGACGGCATCACCAACGCAGATTGGAGCGTCGCCCAGTTTGGAGATGGTTTTAAAGCACAGATCGACCCCACCGATGCCAATATTATCTACGCGCAGGCCCAATACGGCTCACTGGGACGCTTTGACCGTATCACCGGTGAACGTCTGCAGATTACGCCGATGCCGGGTAGTGAAGAGAACAACTACAACTGGAACTGGAATGCACCGTTGATCATAAGCCCGCACGATAATCACAGACTGTATTATGGAGCCGAACGTCTGTTCCGTTCCGATAATCGTGGTGAAAGCTGGGTAGCCGTCAGCGGTGACCTGAGCCGCGGGATCGACCGTAACAAACTGGATGTGATGGGACGCGTATGGAGCGTCGATGCGATCGCCAAGAATGTATCCACCTCGACTTATGGAGCCCTGATCGCCGTTGACGAAAGCCCGTTACTTGAAGGCTTGATTTACGCCGGCACCGATGACGGCCTGATCCATGTCACCAGCGACGGTGGCGGTAGCTGGTCTACTCTCGACTCATTCCGCGACGTGCCTGACATGTCTCTCGTCGAAGACATCATCAGCTCATTCCACGACGTCGATGTCGCATATGCCATTATCGATAACCACAAGCGTGGTGACTATAAACCCTATGTTCTCAAGACTGAAAACCGGGGTAAGAGCTGGGCCTTGATCAGTAACGACCTGCCGGAACGCGGCACGGCACATACCATTATCGAGGATCACCTTGACCCCAACCTGTTATTCGTAGGGACAGAATTTGGCCTGTTTTTCAGCAACGACGGTGGTACTAGCTGGAACGAAATGACCTCCCTGCCGACCATTGCAGTGCGTGATCTGGAAATCCAGCGTCGCGAGGGCGACCTCGTCGTTGGTACCTTCGGACGTGGAATTTACATACTCGACGACTATTCACCATTGCGCTCGGGCAGTGATGAACTTAATAAACCAAGCCTGTTCCAGGTTCGTGACGCCTGGCTTTATGTACCGGACAGCCGCCGTGGCTGGGGAGGCAAAGGTGATTGGGGCGTGGGCCGTTACACGGCTGACAACCCGCCTTATGGAGCAGTTTTCGCCTATTACCTGCCCGAAGATCTGCAGTCATTAAAAGACAAGCGCCGGAAAATCGAAAAAGAACGTGAAAAAGAAGATGGGGATAATCCATACCCCAGCTGGGATCAATTGCGGCAGGAGGACCGGGAAGAAGCACCATCCATCACGCTCACGGTACGCGATGCATCCGGTAATGTGATGCAGCGGATAAGCGCACCAGCCGGCAAAGGATTTCACCGTGTAGCCTGGAATATGCGCTATCCGGCACCCGATCCTGTTGAACTCGAACCAAGTACCGACTTCGCCCCATGGGAGAGTCCGCCACAGGGTCCGATGGCTTTACCCGGTACATATACCGTGACCATGGCGAAGCGTGTCAAGGGTGAATTGGTAGATCTATCTGCTGCGCAGTCTTTCGAACTGAAACCGCTGTTCGAAGGCGGCCTGGTCACTGAAGACCGTCAGGCGCTGCTCGACTTTGAGATGCAATCAAACGATCTCTACCGTGCCATCATGGGTGCCAACGAAGCGAGAAGTGAAATGCAGGACAGAATTGATCATTTGCTCAAAGCCGCGGCAGACACACCCGCATCCAGTGAGACCCAGGCACAGGCCTTACGCGCCCTTAATTCCCGTATGCAGGACCTGAAAGTCCGCTTCAGTGGCGACAGCACAATTTCCAGTCGTGCCGAGCCAGTACCCATGTCGCTTAACAACCGCATCAACAATATCGTCGGCGGCCACTGGGACAGCCAATCTGCGGTGACGGACAATTATCGTGATTCTTACCGGATTGCAGATCAGCAATTCCGCCAGGCACTCGCTGAGCTCCAGGCTATTGCCGCCGACCTCGCGGAGGTGGAAGCCGAACTGCAAGCCGAAGGCGCACCGTGGACACCGGGTCGTATACCCGAATGGCCATAAGCAAGCGGTTAAATAAAGGCACCGTCATGGCCCAGGCCAGCCTCCCGGCCGGTGCCAGGTCAAAGAGCTCCCCGCTTTCGCGGGGATGACATTGCGATCAATGAAAGGATTCTATGCCCTGCTGGTTATGGCTCTCCTTGCCTTGGTTGCCCCTGCACCCGTGTTTGGTGAACAGGATAAGGCTGAAACCTTAACTGAAATCGAAGTGGAGAAAGAAACTGCTTCTGCAAATGGCGATACGGAAGAAGAGCCGGAGAAGAAAAAGAGTTTCTGGGAACGCCAGAAGGACAAAGACCCCAACCGGGGACGCTTTTTACCCATTCCGATTTTTATAACCGAGCCAGCTATCGGCGACGGTCTTGGCCTGGTGCTGTCTTATTTCCACCCTAAAAAAGCGGTGTCTGACAAGGATCGCATAGCCTCACTGGAATCAATCAGCCAGGCCTCTCACGAGCAGGAGCCACCACCCACTGTCACCGGTGTGTTTGGTGCTTACACCAGCAACGAGACTGCCGCAGCCGGTGCGGGTCATATGAATAGCTTTAAAGATGACCATATCCGCTTTACCGGGGTGGCGGCCTGGGCCAATGTTAATTCAACTTTTTACATTCGGGACTATCCATACAAGTTCAACCTGGAGGGTGTTCTGGCCTACCAGGAAACCCGTTTCCGGTTTGGGGACAGCCGCTGGTTCTGGGGTATTGGCCTGTCCTACCTCAGCGCCGACACCGCTTTCAGGGTGGATTTACCAGACGGAACACCCATCAAACTATTTCCCAACGACCTGAAGAACGTCGGCCTGTCCGGCAAGTTGGCATGGGACAGCCGGGATAACACCTCGATGCCCAATTCGGGCCAGTTGATTGATCTGGCCATCTGGCGTTACGACGATGCCATCGGCGGTGACTATGATTATTGGAATAGCAAGCTGAAGCTGACCTCATTTCACCCCTTCGGTGAGAAGTTCGTGCTGGGATTACGCCTGGAATATCAGGCCACCAGTGGCGATGCGCCATTTTTCGCCTACCCGTATGTCAACCTTCGCGGGATACCGGCCCTGCGTTACCAGGGTGATCGTACGCTTGTTGGCGAGATTGAAGGCCGCTACAACTTTACACCCAAATGGGCCATGATTGGTTTTGCCGGTACGGGCAAGGTAAGCAGTGACCTCCCCATTTTCGATACCGAGCAGAGCATCTATAGCTTTGGGGTTGGTGCACGTTACAAAATATTTGATGTTCAGAATATCTGGATAGGTGTTGATATCGCCAAGGGGCCGGAAGAATATAACTGGTACATCCAGGTCGGTCAGGCCTGGTAGGTCTTGCGTATTAGGAGAATCACTCATGGATAACCCGACAACACTGCTCGTCGCGATCATGTTTGTGACTATCGTTGTAACCGGAATCGTCAATATCCTGATGTTCCTGTCAAACCTGCTCGCCGGAGAAACCAGGGCAAGCACCCTGCATACGAGCTGGCTTATCCTGCTGTTGGTGATCTATCTGTGCTTCTTCTGGCAAGCCCAATTGATACTTAAGATCGATGGATGGCAATTCCAGTCATTTATCGCATTTATCCTGGGGCCGATTGCCCTGCTGTTTGCGGGTAACCTGGTATCTGTCGGTCTCAGGGGCGACGGGAAAACAGGGCTGGATCAGTTCTATTTTTCATTCAGTAAGCGCTTTTTTCTGCTGATGTTATTCGTGCAGGCGTGGGGCATCGGTCTGGATATCATATTTGAGTCGGTTGATTGGGTCACCTATCTGGATGGGCTGATCGGGGCTTTGTTCCTGGCATTGGCGATTTCAAAGAACAATCACCTGCATGTGGCAGGAGCCGTTCTTGCATGGCCCGCTTTCCTGGCGAGGGCAGCTCTTCTGACTTTGTGAGTTACGCTGTTTCAACTGTTTGGAGGTACGTCAGGTCACGTAAGGCATGTTTATTTTAAGGAGGCTAGGAATATGTTCAGTTTTTTAAAAAACGCATTCTTTCGAGGTCTCATCGTACTGATACCCGTGGTACTGGTTTACCTCACAATACGGGAACTGTTCAAAGCCATGGTTTCCCTGGCAACGCCGATCGCCGATTTTATTTCAAGCGACTGGGTCCGGGAAAACGATCCCGTCTGGCTGATCGCCCTGGTATTAATCGTTCTGGTGGCACTGTTGCTCGGACTGATTTGGACGGCCAAACCAACACGGCGCGCCGCCGAATGGCTGGAATCACGAAGCCTGGACCACCTTCCGATGTACAAGATAATGAAAAGCCTGGTCGGGGCGTTCCTGAACCTGGAGGATGAAGAATCCTTCAAGCCGGCATGCTGGCGTCACGATGATGGATCGCTGGAGCCTGTCTTTGTCATTGGAGAGCATGGTCAGGATATGCTCGTGGTCATGCAACCGTGGACACCTACACCCTTTGCCGGATCCGTCCGTGTCGTGCCACGCACCCAGATAGACCTGGTACCGGTTTCGCTGGACGAATACTCGCTGGCTATAACGCATTTCGGGCTTGGGCTATCTGAGGCTTTGAAAAAACGCGATACTGATCAATAGTTTAAAGAGGCATGAATCATCATTGACAATCCTACAATGCCTCTGGCAGCCATGATGTTTGAGACCATCGCAGTTACCGGAAGCGTAAAGCCCAGGTAGACCATGTGGGCAGGAATGACAAGCGATGTCCCGGAAATGTGCTGGTTCAACATTCCGGGATCAGGCATACTTGATTACTTGTGTTAGCATATTTTTAAGACTAGGAGGAACGCATGAAATTCAGAACATTCAATTTAATTGCATTGTTGATACTACTGCCCCTGCAAGCAGTACTGGCAGCTGACAAACCCAACATCCTGGTTATCTGGGGGGATGATATCGGTCAGTTCAACATCAGTGCTTACAACATGGGCATGATGGGTTACAAGACACCGAATATCGACAGCATCGCCAAAGAAGGCGCCGTGTTCACTGACTGGTATGGACAACAGAGCTGTACCGCCGGCCGTGCCGCGTTCATTACCGGCCAGTCGCCGATGCGTACCGGTCTGACCAAGGTCGGACTACCCGGTGCGCCGGAAGGCATGAAGATAGAAGACCCGACCATTGCTGGTCTGCTCAAGCCGTTAGGCTACATGACCGGTCAATTCGGTAAAAACCACCTGGGTGATCGCGACGAAATGTTACCAACCAACCACGGCTTCGACGAATTCTTCGGTAATCTCTATCACCTGAATGCTGAGCAGGAGCCTGAGCACCCTGATTACCCGAAAGATGCGGATTTCAAGAAGAGGTTTGGTCCTCGCGGCGTGATCCACTCCTATGCCGACGGTCGCATCGAAGACACCGGCCCACTGACAATCAAGCGTATGGAAACAGTGGACGAGGAAGTCACTACCAGGGCGATGGACTTCATGGAACGGGCAGTAAAAGCCGACAAGCCGTTCTTCGTCTGGTGGAACAGCACCCGCATGCATATCTGGACTCACCTTAAGCCTGAATCCAAAGGTAAGACGGGACTCGGTGTATATGCCGATGGCATGGTTGAACATGATGGCATGGTTGGTCAATTGCTGGCCAAGCTCAAGGAGCTAGGTATCGAAGACAATACCATTGTCATGTATTCCACTGACAATGGCGCAGAAGTATTCACATGGCCGGATGGCGGAACAACGATGTTTCGCAATGAGAAGGCCACGCAATGGGAAGGCGGTTTTCGCGTTCCTACCGCCATCAAGTGGCCGGGCACCATCAAACCGGGTACCGTCATCAATGATATTGGTGCACATGAAGATATGCTCAGCACGTTTCTCGCAGCAGCAGGTGACCCCAATGTTAAAGAAGATTTACTGAAGGGTAAGAAAGCCGGCGGCAGAAACTATAAAGTCCACCTGGATGGTTACGACCTTGGGCCGGCATTCAGAGGTGAAGCCGAGTGGCCACGTAAGGAGTTCCTCTACTGGACAGATGACGGAAACGTTGCAGCATTGCGTTATAACAACTGGAAGATCACCTTCCTGCGTCAGGACCACCACGGTGTCGATGTCTGGACACAACCGTATACACAACTGCGGGCACCAATGCTGGCCAATCTGCGCATGGATCCGTTCGAGCGCGCCTGGGATGAAAGCATAGGTTACAGCCAATGGTGGGCAGACCACATGTTCGTGTTCGCACCTGCCGGTGCCTATGTCGGCCAATGGCTGCAAAGCTTTAAGGATTTTCCACCACGGCAGAAGCCCGGTAGCTTTAACCTCGACCGCGTGATGGAAGCAATAGAGAAAGGAGCGGGTGACAAGTAACAGCTTGTCGTTAGATCAAGCCTAATGACTTGAAACGGGGCTGGCGGCACAGATTGCCGTCAGCCCTTTTTTCATATCCTGGGATTCTCCTTCACCTGACCACATACCGGTTTTCGTAATGAAGATGATGATTTTGCAGCTTCACTGGTTATAAAATCCGGTCAAGGCACCCTTGAGGATTTAATGGTCTGCACGCACAAAACTATTTTGCCCATCTCTTCGACCAGCCAAGCAACAGGTTATCCGAGTCCCTTCCCACATTATTTTGAGTTCGCCCTGAAAGCCAGGTCAACTTGACGCTTTGGGTTTTACCGATTGGAAACCCGAAACTGGCGGCCCATAACCAGTTATCGACCTCGAAAGCCGTTTTCTGTTTGTCCAGATATACCCGCCCACCCGAACCGTAAGCGGTACTCAGCGAAGCCCATAGACCAGGTTTGAAGTCATAAATCACATGTGCCTGTGCCGCATACATCGTTCTCTGTTCGAGCCGGGCACTATCGACAAAATCTTTGTTGTCACTGAACAGAAATATCGATCCAGTGAGTTCAAAAGACCAGGGACCACGATTATGAACCGCTCCCACCTGTGGCCGTACAGTCCAGCGATTGCCGCTGATATTTATCAGTTCATCTTCATCATACTGCCCCAGGGGAGCCGACACCGACACTGAAGCACCCACCACGGTATTGGTAGCATGTTGAGCACGGTATCGGGCATATCCCGCACCCTTCAGCGCCGGGGCACCGTACAGATTGACCGACAATCGAAGTCGGGGGTCAGCGAAACCATGACGTTTAACGACTTCATACTTGTTATCAACATCGCCTTCCCAACGGCCTGATACGTAAGGCAGCAAGAAGCTGACCCGGGCTGACTTTCCTGCCATATCAAAAGCGTAGAGGGCACTGACGCCAATACTGTTGATCTCGGCTGATGCGTCCCTGATTTTCCAGAACGGACTGAAATATACAAACGAATCTGTGTAAGCATAGCCTACACCGACAACGGTCAACCCACTGGGCAAATGACCCCAACGACGGGGCTCCAGATCTTGCGCTTTAAGCTGCATTGGCAGTGCGAGAACTGCCAACAGTACAATAACTGAAAGGTTCTTGAACGATCCGACCAAGCCGTTCATGGTCAATCCATAACTACTTAATTGCTGAACGTGTAAGAGGCCGAAATCCGGATTATGTTTTTGGCTGCAGACCCCGGCCAGTCTTTGTACACCACGTTGGTGCGGTATTCACCATACATATTCCAGGTACCGCCTTTTCTGTCCTTGATGGTTTTACCCAAACGTATTCCAAGCGGTACCAGCCACTCATTTTTCTGCCAGTTATATGCGATGGCCGATTCACCATTACTGAGATACCAGCCATCGGTTAGCTGGTAAACGGCGATAGGCTGCAAGGCAAACGGAGAAGCCAGAATTTTGTTACTGTTCGGATCTGTCTTGCCCCACACTTGGCGCACCAGGACACCCCACATCAAACGGCCTTCCAGGCTATTCTCAAGAGCAACCCCGGCAAAACCATAGCGCCAGACGTTTGCTCCAAATTGCTTATCGTCAGCCGGCAGGTTTAAAGCAGGCCCGATGCCAATCTTGCCGGTTGCCCACGTTTTGGGGATAAACAGGGAAATAAACTCTGCATTGCCGGAGCCACTGGTACCACCGGCCGCCTCAACATTGGCAAAGGAGAACCGGTTAATGATGGGCCATGGGGAGCCGAGCGTACCGGCAGGCAGCGGCATCACGATTCTCGAATTGAAGTTATTGTCATTACCGGCTGGCCGGGGTTGCCCCGGTGCAATCTCATCCTCATGCCAATCAAAAAATTCCCAGCCAAATGATACTGAGATAGCTGCCGCCGTCGGGTCGTTGGTATTAACCTCGTCGGTCGTCTCGGCCATTTCCTCCGTATAATCCGGTGCCTGGTTGCTTGTTTCTTCGGCAGGCTGGGCCTCCGTGTCAGTTTGCGCGGCCATTGCGCCGCCTGTCGCCGACAAAACCAGTAGAAAGCAGGAAGTCATCAAAATACGGCTAAGTGGACTGACAGACTTCAACCATAGCGTTGGATTCAACATATTATTCACTTAACACCCCGACAATACCATCAACCAATGTTCTATCCATTGTATTACTTTGAACCGGATAGCCAAGCGATTAAATGATGAATTTGAACTCCATACACACATTTCTATGTATCTTCCCTGCCCGAACTGATCACAGGAAGTGCGGGTATCCAGTGCTCTTTGTTTGAACGCCCCGGCGAGGCGCACGTTCCAACCTCAACATGCTAAGGAATATGGTTCCCAACTATTTGTGAGGCCAGGACTTACAGCCCTTCTGGAATACTCCACTCGATAAATTCGACATCATTGGTATCTACCGGGGTCGAAGTAACCCACATCACCAGTCTGTAACCATCGGTGAAATAGGGATCACCGGTAAAATTGCCCCGGGGTTCATCAATCGGCGCGGGTATCGCGCCTTCGACATAGGCAAATTTCTTAAGCGCTTGAGAATAGGCCAGGTCTTCCAGCAGGAACTCACGGGTCTCATCCGTGTCAGGGTCAATCTTGTGTGTTGTGATGGTTTTTTTCGTAAAACGCACACCGATATCCCGGCTAATTTGCCCCATCCATACCGGCACACCTTCAAAGGTGACCGGTGACATCCAAAGGCGCAGATGGTTTCGTTCGTGGATATTGTCGCGGGCTTTCTGGAAAGCGACTTCCTGGGGCCGGCCAAATACGTACAAACCACTGATAGGTGAGTAACGGTATTCACCACCACCTATAAAAGACCGCATGGTTTTCCATGATGTACCGCCGGTTATGGTTTCCGTTTCATCCCAGCCCGCCCGGATAAAGGCCGCGTAGACCTCCACAGGACTTCCAATGACTACCAGGTTGACCGGGTCCCCGTCGCCCTTTGCCTTTTTGTCGGTCGTGCAACAGGTCTGGGCAGCCAGGTATGCCCTCAGCGCCTCTGCATCCAGATCCTGAATCTCACCTTCGGAATAAAGACTTGCCCAGTCAATGTTGTAATGATCGATATGCAGGCCCGGAACCGGAATGAAAAACGTAAATGTTGAAAGTATGCCCGGGGCAATGATATCCACGTTAAAGGCCTTGGTACCCTCATCCAGTGCACTAAATAAAAACCCCTTCTGGGTCTCACCCGGCTCGATGGCTGTATTCAGGCTTTGGCCAAAGAAGGTGGCATCTATTTTAGGAGACGACTTGCCTCCCGGTAGCAGTTTCAGATCAAGGTTGGCAGCTTCGTTAGGCGAAAAGTAACCCGGGTCAAGCCCGGCTGGAAGAACGGTTACCCTCTCATCGCTGGAGTTGGTGACTTCCAGCCATACAGGCTGAACCCCCCGTTTATACAGGTCGGTCTTGAAAATTGCCCTGGATTCTTTCCTGTCAGGCACGCCGGCAGTAACACTGATACCGTCCTTTGCCTGGGTTTGCGCCCGGGCAAGATAATCACCGGCATTATCCGGTGTTATTGGGGGCGTTGAGGCGCACGCATGGAGCAGAACCAAACTTGCGACACATATGAGTGCTCTGAAGCTTAACCGTTTCATCGGCTGCTCTCCTGGTCCCAATCTAACCGGACGGTGTCGAGCATTGAGTAGGGAGTACCTGATAACCACAGCACGGCCCGGAACCCATCGGTGAAAAACGGATTATTGTTAAAATCTGTGCCGGGCTGATCAAATAGTACCTGCTTTCCAGTATCCGACCAGGCGAATGATTGCAACCCTTGCGAGTACCAGATGTTCTGCAAAAGGAACCCGCGGGCTTCATCAACATCGGGGTCTAGATGAGCGCCGAAAAACACCTTTTCAATATAGCTGCGCTGGCCAACAAAATTGGTGACCTGGCCCAGCCAAACCGTCTCACCATCCACCAGCTTGGGTGCCAGCCATAGTCTCAACTCGTTGCGGTCCACACTATTGTTGCGCTGTATTCTGAAAACAGCGTCAGGGTCTCGACCGTATAGGTAATAGGCCCCTTGCCCGGAGTCGGTCTTGACTGAGCTACCGGCGGTTGATTCATACCAACCGGCACGCAGGAGCGCACGCAATACATCAATTCCATTAGCAACAATCACCACATTAACGGGTAAGCCATTGGGTTCGCCTTCACTATTGGCAGTGTAACCCGGCAATTCGCCCAGGGAATCGCGAAATGCTTCTATTGTCATTTCGCGGACTTCATCCTCAGTATACAACTGCTCAAAATCGACCGTAGCATGATCCGGCAGGAAGCCAGGAACCTGGATAAAAAAGGCAAAGTTCTGTTGCGTTTCCAGACCAAACAAATCAACATTAAAACTCTTGGTACCCGGACTCAAATGGGTAAAAATGAACCCGGAAACTGTTTCACCGGGTTCTACTAAACGGGTAATACCCGAACTGTGGAATCGCTCGTCCATGGCTGCCCGGGCAGTCTTGGAAAAACCGCTGCGTAAAGTGTATGACACCTCGAGTGGTGAAAAATAATCGGGGTCGACACTGACCAACGCAAAACGAATTCTTTCCTCACCCCGGTTGCTGATCTCCAACCACACCGGTTGGACATCGTGTTCATAAAGAGGCACCCCAAACAGGGACTCCGATTCCTCGGCATTCGGAACTGTTGCTTTCACAGTCAAGGGCTCGAAAGTTTGCGTTTCGGCTCTCTGGCGTAACGCATCTACATCGAGCGGGCCTAGGGTATATGGGGTTATGCTACAAGCAGTAAGCAGAATCAGTACTGAGATCAATAGACCCGTACTTTTGCCATATCTGACTTGCATCATTTAAAACCTCCTGTCCAGATAGAAGTATATGATGTCCGAGTGATCTATTCATAGCGCAATGCATCAATCGGATTGAGTTGTGCTGCCTTGGCGGCGGGCACAATCCCGAAAATAATACCCACGGCGGCACAGAAGCCGAAACTCAGCATCACCGCCCAGAGTGGTACATGCGCTGCGGGGAATCCCGGTAGCAAAGCAGCCACCAGTGCACCCAATCCGTAACCGATGGCAACCCCCAGCAAGCCTCCTATCATGGTTAATGCCAGTGCCTCGATCAGGAACTGCAGCAGGATGTCCTGGCGTGTCGCGCCCAAGGCCTTGAGGATACCGATTTCCCGGGTTCTCTCGGTAACAGATACCAGCATGATGTTCATGATACCGATACCACCGACCAATAATGATATACCGACGATACCGGCAGATACGGCGGTCACCATGTTGATGACCGTGTTAAATGATTCGGTTAACTGCTCAGCGGTCTGTACCCTGAAATCGTCCGGCTCTCCGGATTTTAGCCCGTGCTCCTGGCGTAATACACGCCGCACACGGTCTTTGACCTCATCCTGCCGGTTCATATCATCGACCAGTAACTGGATCTGAATATCAAGGTCACGCGAGGCACCCATGATGCGCTTGGCAGTTCCATAGGGCAGCAGCACAAAATTATCCTGCGAGAAGCCAAACAACTCACCACGTTCTTCCATCACGCCCACGATCTTGCACCACTCGTTACCCACCCGAAAATACTTGCCAATGGGATCACCGGGTATTTCGAGATCTTCGATCACATCAACACCAACCGCACAGACCAGTCGCCGCCGCTCGTCATCATCAGTCGTAAAAAAGCGGCCCTGCTGAGGATAAACACTATTGACATCAAGATAGCTGGGGCCAATTCCAACCACGCGTGAAAATGACACCTGTGAGCGATAACTGATGGCGCCCTGCTGGCCCGTCTGTGTGAACAATACAGGTGTGATATCGGAAATCCCGTCAACACGATTGGTGATAACCTGCATGTCGCTGTCCCTGAGCTTGGCCAATCGCCCCTGGATCTGTTTTTTGAAGGGAGTATATGAACGGATCGTCAGTGAATTGCCGCCCAGCCCAGCGAACTGCGCATTGATGGTGTATGAAAGCCCCTGCACAATTGAGACGACCGCAATCACCGAAGTAACACCAATGATGATCCCCAGCGAGGTCAGCAACGAACGAAAGCCATGGGCACGGATTGACTCCAGGGCGGAACGGAAGCTTTCGAAGAGCGCGAACATCAGGCAGCCACCGTCTGTTTGCGCTCGTCCGACTCGACCTTACCGTCGGTCAGCTTGATGACCCTGTCGCAATGCGCAGCGATATCGGGCTCATGTGTCACCATGATGATGGTCTGACCCTTTTGATGCAATTGATCGATCAAAGCCATGATCTCCTGGCTGGTTTTGCTGTCCAGGTTGCCGGTGGGTTCATCGGCCAGCAATATGGCAGGGTTACCAATCAATGCACGCGCGATGGCAACCCGCTGACGCTGACCACCTGACATCTGGTTAGGCCGGGACTCGAGGCGGTCGCCGAGACCCACATGACCCAGTGCCTCACTGGCCAGGCGTTTTCGCTCTGACCGAGGTATCCCACGGTAGACCAGTGGCTGCATCACATTCTTCAGAGCTGAGGCACGCGACAACAGGTTAAAACTCTGGAAAATGAACCCGATTTCCCGGTTGCGTGCTTTTGCCAGTTCGGCCTCACTCATTTCACCAACAATGGCCACATATTCATTACGTGAAATATCCAGGTCAACACCATCCAGCGCATTGAGCACCTGGTCACCCATCACCGATTTCCACGGTTACACCATTATCGTCTTCGGGTTCTTCGGGTTCTTCGGGTTCTTTCTCCTCAACAGCGTCACCATCGTTCATATCTCTTAATACCCTGAATGGACCGGCTATAACAGTCTCACCCTGCTCAAGACCTTCGATGATCTCCTGGTCACTGTCACTGGAGATACCGACCTTCACATCTTTGCGGACGGCCTTCCCGTCCTCCATGACAAACACGTAGGTCTGTTCCTCTTTATCCCTGGATTTCTTGCCCTCATCCAGATCTTCATCGTAGAGCACGGCCTGCACCGGCACCGCCAGCGTTTCCTCACTGCTCTGGGTATAAATGTCAGCGCGCACACTCATACCGGGACGGATGATGAGGGCATCCTGTTCATCCAGGAGAATTTTCACAAGAAAGGACAGGCTTGCCTGACCCGGTGTCTGGCGGGCAACGGATGCTATCGACTGAATGGTACCGAAAAGCGGTGTGTCGGGATAAGCCGCCGTGAAATTGAATGACCATTGATTGGCATTGCGCCAACCAGACCGGTGGTTGTTGACCGGTGCCAATTATCCATTGTTT